>Ga0193752_1000350_pt1 | contig 47140 bp, 75 predicted proteins | sample H1c1metaG_FD_144924 | JGI IMG/M metagenome (GOLD analysis project Ga0193752, IMG submission 144924) | Soil microbial communities from a riparian zone of the East river system, Colorado, United States - H1c1 | ecosystem: Environmental > Terrestrial > Soil > Riparian zone | place: USA: East River...
TGCGGGTTTGATATTGAATGCGAATGCCACTGCGATCAACCACGTCGCCAGCCGTGCGGCTGCGAACACCAAATAAAGCTCGGGCAGGCGTGGGTCACTCGCGTGACGAGCGACGATGGCCCGGACGTGTCAGTAATCGGCCCGCCTGTTCCCCTCATCGTCCCACCGGAGCCCCTGTGTGTATGCGGTCATCGCGAGTCGATGCATAACCCAGACGCGGAGCCGCATACGTGCCATGGCGATGACGATACCTGCCTGTGTGAAGCCTTCGCGGCTGTCCCACCGGAGCCCCAACCGGAGAAGGAGCAGCCATGAACGAGGACGAGATGATTGGACGCGGGTTTGCGGTGTTCGGCCTCGTGATGTTTCTCGCGGCCTTCTTGATCAACCGCGCAGCTATGAAGCTCCTAAACGAGGCGCAGTCACAGGCGGACATCTGGGCCGAGCGATTAGATGAATCGGTAGCACTCGCGGAGGAGGCGAAGGTTATATACGCCAACGCTGTTCGCCTCCTCGATCGCGCAGAGAAGACGCCATGACGAAGAAGAGGGAAGAGAAGAAGCCGTAAATGGCCTGCATCTGCCCGCACGATCTCAAGGCATGCCCTGACGACCTCTGTCTGGGGTCAGGAACGTGCTCGGTCAACGGCTGGGGACTGCTGGAGCAATGCGCCAGTTGCGGCCAAACCTACAGCCGCGACGACGGCATCGACTGCGCGTGCGACTCCGACGATCCGTTCGATACCGATGAATGCGATCACGGCATGCCTTTTTCGGAAGTGTGCGACGACTGCGAAGACGAGGCTGTTGATGACGACGAAGAATAACGAAAGGCCCAGTAGGATGACCCCCTCTAAACGGTTGACTCTCGCACAACGCTGCAACCAGACGCCCTACAACGCGGGCGAACGTCGCGGTCGTCAATTGGAGCGCGCTCGGGCTGTTCGCATCCTGAAAGCCCGCATCACTCCTTACGACGACGAGGTTAGCCAAGTGCTGATTAGTGTCATCCGGCGGATTCAAGGAGCTAAGTAGGATGACCCCCTCTGATCAGGAGAGACAGCCATGAGGAAATACGTCAACACGCCTTGCCCTCATTGTGGCAGCCCGCAGGCCGTGGTCGATGGCGCGTGGCTTCGAAAGGTGCGCGAATCAGCGGGTGTCACGTTGCGCGAAATGGGCCGCCGACTTGGATTCTCAGCACCGTATCTCTCCGACATCGAGCACAACCGGCGGAATCGCCTCCCCAAGATTTGCGAGGCCTACGAGGCACTGGAGCGGTCATGACGAGATGCAAGGATTGCGGAGCGACCTCACTCTCAACGACGTGCGATGTCACAGGATTCGCGTGCGTCACCGTTGAGGACAGACAGCCACTCAGCGTGGAACAGGAGAACTCAATGGACGGCACTCGCCTTATTGCGGCTGAGAGAGCCCGGCAGGAATCGCGGAAAGGCTATTTGCGCGACCACGACGACCAGCACACCTCGTTTGAGATGACGCGGTCGGCCGTGGCGTATGCCCTTCACGCTTCTGGGCGACTCGACGCGGACCAGCATTGGCCGTTCGGTTCCTGCGAATGGAAGCCGAGCGTGGGCGATCCTGTTCGTGATCTGACGAAGGCGGGCGCGCTGATCGCCGCGGAGATCGATCGACTGCTTCGTCTTGGTGGAGTGCGCGCCGAGTCCGCCCCCGTCGATCAGCAGGAGACCGAGCGGCTGAAGCAGGATAACGCCAGATTTGATCAGGAATTACGCGACACCTTGGCAGCCATGAAAGCCCAATTCGACAAGCGGTTGGAAGCGGAACTTAGCGTGTCTCGTAAGAATCACATCGACGCGAACGAGAGAAACATGCAGTCGATTCAACGCGCCGAAGCCGCCGAAGCGGAACTAACCCGACTCCGCGCCCCCGTCCATCACGACCGACAGCACCCAGACGAAGCCGACGAGAAACGGGCGTTCGATAATGGCTCACCGAGGATTCAGACACAGGAGACACCGTGACCGAAGGGGCGATCCGCGTCCGTCATTGGCGGGAACAGAAGACCGCTCGAGGTGAATGCCACGGGAAGGGCTGCCGGCGCCCGGCCGTGGGTTATCTCTGCGACCAATGTAAGCGTCACACCTCCAGGCAGGCCGCGGAGACGATGCGGGTGATCCGGCACACCCGCGACTTCCTGCGCATCATGGGCCTACTGGCCACTGGGCTCTGTGTGTCGTGCGAGCAACCGTATCGGGATGCGCGGGGGCGTCGGTGGCGCTGCCCATCCTGCCGGCGAGAAGTTTCCGTACAGACACCACGATCGCATTCGATCATTAGCTTGGCCGCATGCGATCGCAGCCGTACCCGCTTCTTCGTGCCCAGTGGGCTCTTACCGCCCGACATCTCGCCGCCTCATCGCGTCCGATTCTGATCGGGCCGTGGCGGTCTGAAGTCGGGTTCGAACTGCTGTACTGGATTCCCTTCCTCCATGCCCTCCGCGCCCGCTACAAGATCCCCGCTGAGCGCCTGATTGCCATTGGGCGTGGCGGCTCGAGCGCCTGGTATCAGACGGCCGGCCACGCGGACCTCTACGAGCATCTCCCAATCGACGTCGCGCGCGTCCTGAGTATTCAGTCCTCGCAGCAGACGGGATCGATCAAGCAGCACGAGACACACGCGTGGGAGCGGCACGTCTGCGCGCTCACGGCTACGTCGCTCGGGATCCGGAAGTATCACGTCCTCAGCCCCTCATGGATGTATCAGTTGATCGCGCCATGGTGGGAGGGCCAGAAGCCCATTCAGTGGCTGGACGGGAAGCTCCTCCACGCGGTGACGATGCCCGCCCCGCCGATCGCGCCGGAGCTTGCTGGCCAACTTCCCGAGAAATACCTCGCCATGCGCTGGTATGCCCGTCCAACGTGGCCGCACCGGGAAGATCTGTTGCTGTGGATGCGGCGCACGGTACAGGCAATCGCGTCACACATTCCTGTAGTGCTGATTGAGTCGGGTTTCCAGACCGACGATCACGCGGATGTGAATCTCGGGCGTATCCCGAACGTCTTACGGCTCACGGACTTAGCGGAGCAGACACCGCTCAACAACCTCGCGATTCAGTCGGCAGTGATTGCCAGAGCACAAGGCTACGTGGGCACCTACGGCGGGATGGCGCAGGGTGCGATGCGCTGGGGTGTCCCCACGCTGGCCTTCTACGACACGTTCGGGCAGACGGCGCCCGCGCATCTCTCGTTGACGCAAAGCCTGAGTCGTCAAACGGGCGTGCCGTTCATCACGAGCACGCCGAAAGACGTGGAGGCGCTGATTCCGATATTAGTGAATTCAGGCCGTGAAATGCGAAGTCTCCAGCGTGTGGAGACGGCATAAGGTATGGCGAATTCTGGGGCGTTCAAGAAGGGTGACGGTCGCAAGCGCAAGCCCAAAGGCGCGGTCAATAAGGTCACGGGCGAACTGAAGGACATGATCCTCGCGGCGCTGTCTGGTGCGGGTGGCGTCGACTACCTCATCGCGCGCGCCCAAGATACGCCCGGCCCGTTCCTCACCTTGGTTGGGAAGGTCTTACCACTGCAAGTCACTGGCGAAGGTGGCAAGGATCTGATTCCGCAGACCGTGACGCTCGTGATTACCAAGGTGCCTGGTGCTGACTGCAAGCCCTGAGTTGATTCATCTGCCGCCGATGACGGGCCCTCAGGTGGAGATTCAAGAGGCCGCCGAGCGCGTGGTGTTGGTCGAGGGCTCTCCGCGATCTGCGAAGTCCTGGGGGGCGGCGTTCAAGTTGATTGGGCTGGCGTGGCTGCATCCCGGTATCCAGATGTTCTACTGCCGCTACAAGGACGAGGATGTCTTTGGGCAGTTGCGCGATCTGTGGTTGAAGGTGTGCGAGTTCTTCCCCGAGTACATGCGTCCGGTCTGGAGTGCGCAGGAAGGGGCGTGGGACTTCAAGAACGGCTCACGCGTCTACATGCGCTCGCTGAAGGTGTCGACAGAAGCCCTCATCCATAGCAAATACAAGGGGTTAACGCTGGCCGTGATCGTCGTGGAGGAAGCGAGCGAGATCTTGGCGCGCAACTTCAAGGGACTGAAGGAGCGCCTGAGCCAATCGCGTAAGCCCAACGGGACACCTTACGACTACCCGTTGCAGATCATGCTCGTTACGAACTGCGTTGATGATGATCACTGGCTGGCGAAAGCCTGCCCGACGCACGATGGGCCTGATTATCGCTACATTCGGGCCGACCTCCATTCCAATGCGCACAATCTAGGCCCGCACGTTATCGCCGGGTACGAAGCGGACTATCCCGAGGGCCATCCCGAGCGCGCGACCGTGATCGAGGGCCGGCGGGGTGTGACGCTGCGCGGGACGCCGGTCTATGGCCGGCAGTTCAAGCGTGAATGGCATGTGGCGCCCAGGCCGATCGACTTCAACCCGCTCTATCCGCTGCTGGAAGGCTGGGACTTCGGTGAAGAGAAGCCTGCTGTGGTCTGGTTTCAGTATCTACGGCATCTGGCGGCGATTCGCGTGCTATGGAGCGTGAAGGGCTCGGAGATGTTCTTGGAGACGTTCGCGCCCAAGGCGATCGCGCTCAGAAAGAAGATGTTTCCGCTCGCGCACGATGTGCAGTCGTGGTGCGATCCGACAGGGGCGACGGGTAATGGCGGGATGCAGAACACTCCAGTGGAGCTGCTGCATCAACTCGGCGTGCCGGTGCGGTACACGGAGAACGCGAATCAGGCGCCCATTCGCGCGAGCGCGATTCAGATACTTGGGGGCTACATGCTGCGCACGGCCACGGATGGGAGTCCCGGCTTCCAGATGTCACCGATCTCGACTGAGTTTGTGTGGCAGGGCGAGAGTCTTATCGAGCAGCATAACTCCAAGATCCTGACAACGGCGTTTACCGCGGGCTACATCTGGGATGACAAGGCCCCCAGTGACGCGCATCCGAACGTCAGGAAGCCGAAGAAGGGCACGCGCTACGACGATCTCATGAACGCGCTCGAGTATCCGGTGATTGGGGAGCACATTCCGATTGCCCCCTCCGCGCGCGATCTCATTACGGCAGCAGCGGCGTATCAAACGGCGCCTGAGCGGATGCAGTTGCAGCAGCAGATCGCGGAGAGTCGAGAATTGCAGCGCCAGCAGCGCGATCATGATCCAGCGGATCACATGGTGCGGCGTGGTAGCCGGCGGGGCGGGATGTGAAGGCGATTCCTCGCGCCCGTCTCGAGATCAGAGGCTCTGCCTATCACCCAGGTAACGTCACGGTCGACACCGGAGGCTTGAAGCACGACGAGACGCCACCGATGGGCGAGCGCATCGTAACGGATCGTGCGCGGCCCGTCCTCTATGACGCCGACGACCGTCCGATTTACCGCAAGGTGGGGTTCACATCGTGAGCTTCTTTGGCCTGTCGACGTCGGCCCTGATGCCATTCCAGCCTGACGTCGACAGGCGCCCTCGGTGCGCGTGCGGGAAGGCGGACTTCCAGACGGAAGGCTCAGCGAAGCGCGCGGTCAAGAGCCTACGCACGCACGGGAAAGACCGTCGCGGCGACGGTATTCTGCATCCCTATCGCTGCCCTGCACGGCGGCACATCTGGCACATCGGGCACACCACGGAGTAACGATTATGCAAACCACTGGAGCATTTCCCCAACTCACCACGCCTCGTCCGGGCGGCAAGAAATCCGGATCGAAGAAGGGCGGCGGCAAGAGGGGCTGTTAGATGGCTCGCACGAGCCCCGAACAGCAAGCATGGGATGTGACACTCTCGGCTGAGAAGAAAGCCGCCTTCACTGAATTCCTTTGCACCGAACTGACCAACGCGATTAGTCAGCGTTCTGTCCCGATCCCAGAGGTCCGCTACTGGTGGACGCTCTACGAGCAGGGCCGCACGCGCCAACAGAACCCAAACGCGTGGCAGGATGCCGCGGACCTCACGTCCTACCTGGGGACGGAGAAGGTTGACGCCCTACGCGCGCGCATCTTGCGGACGATCATGGTCGATCCGATCTGGACGGTCGAAGGCTGGGGGCTGTCTGCGAAGAAGGCCCCGTTCGTTGAGGACTTCCACCAGTGGGCCGCCGAGTCTGAAGGGCTACAGGCCTTCCTCGCGCGAGTGATCCATGCGTCCCTGATCGAGACACGCGGCGTGCTGGAGGTGTTCGAAGACACGACCGAACGCGTCACCCGCAAAGAGATCATGGCGAAGCTGAAGGTGCCTACGGATGGCAGCCCCGGCTTTGTGCTGAATGCGGAAGGCATGGAGCCCGAGCTCGAGCAAGACGAATCCGGGAACTTCATCGAAGTCGAAGACGACATGACCCCGGCGGCTAAGACGGTGATCGATGAAGTCACCCGCGTGCGCAAGGGCCCTGGCTATCGGGTCTTGAGCTACGAGCATTTCCACGTCCTCCCCGCCCACGCACGCGAGAAGGCGGATATCTGGGGTTACGCCAAGTACTTCACCAGGCGCATCGACCAGTTAGAAGAGTCGATCAGGGCCGGCGTTTACGGCAAGGACACGCTGAGCGAGATCAATCGGTCGCCGGAAGTGAATTCCGCGCAGTCCCCCTCTGGTGAGCCGATTCCCGTGGTGGCTCAAGAAGGTCCGACCGCGGAGAAGGAACTCTACGAAGTCCAGATCCTCCACAACCTGGACGGGAAGGGCCTGCGCTGGTACGTCTGCACGGTGCATCTGCCGTCGCGCACGTTGCTCCGGTTGAAGCATGACGACGTGAACAAGGGCCGCTACATCCTGTTCGTGCCGTTCCCGCGCACGGATCGCTCCCATGAGGGGTATTCCTTCCTCGGGCACAAGTTGATCACGACGGTCGAGGAGCACACGGCCTGGCGCAACATGCTCGCCGATCGGGCCGCAATGGTGATCAACGCGCCGATCAAGCGGCTCAGCAACGCGCTCTGGGATCCTGACTTGCAGCCGATGGGGCCGAAAGCGGTGATCGACGTGCGCGACATGAACGAGATCATGCCGATGGACGTGCCGGATCTCACGGGCCCGGCGATGGAGCGCGAGCGCGAGATTATCACCGCGGCGGAACGCGTGGCGGGTATCAACGATATTGCCGCGGGTATGACGCCGCAGACGAATCGCACGCTGGGGGAAACCAACCTCGTCGCCGAGCAGAGCTTTGTCCGTATGGATGAAGTGATCAAGAACCTGCTCGAGGCGATGGAGGATCTTGGTCAGGTCCGTCAGGCGATCTGGCTGCGCGCACTCGAGGAGTCCCGCGGGATGGATGCGCCGGCTGCCCTGTTCGAAGGGTTGGACGAGCGCGGCGGTGATCCGTCGAAGGATCAGGAGTCGAAGGTCACGCCCGACATGCTGACCGGGACGTTCCGCTTCAAGCCGCGGGGCTCGACGGAGAACGCCGACATCAGCCGCCAGCGCGGCGACTACATCCAGTTCCTGCAGTCCCTGCCGATGCTGATGAAGATCTGGCCGGCGATGATGCAGCAGATCGGGATGAATCCGGAAGCAGCCAAGTCCGCGCTTGAGCAGGCCTTGCGGCTGTTCCGGATTCCTGACAAGCAGGCGTGGCTCAAGCAACCAGAGATGCCACCGCCGATGATGGGTATGCCTCCGGGGATGCCGGGCGCGCCGCCTGGATTACCACCAGGGCTCCCGCCACAGATTGCCGCGATGTTAACGGGTGGCGGCGGCCCACCGATGGGAGCCTAGATGTCAGCGATCGAGCAGAAGCAGGAATACGAAGACCTTGACACCCTCTTTCGATCGTCGGGGTGGTTACGGTTCAAAGCCTACGTGGCGCAGCAGTGGGGCACACCACACGACGGGGGCGGCGCCCGCTTTCAGGCAGCAGTGAACAGCGCGGCCGCGGAGCAGGCGGATAGCGATGCCACGGCCAAGCTCCGGCAGATCGTCGTGGCGCAGAAGCAGATTCAAGGACTGCTGACCGAGTTCGAAGCGCGCCTACAGCATGTGCGTCCGCTGGCGGAGCGGGAGTTGGCTGTCTCTCGGCGTGGGTCACTGTGATCCTACAGGTGATAGGCGATCGCGTGATCGTGAAGACCGAGGATCAGTCCCTGACTGAACGGGAGTCAGGGCTCGTCACCGTCGAGTATGACGCGCCCGAGGTGATCGGCACAGTGATCGCCTGCGCGGATGGCCTCGATGTGCGACTCGGCGATGTCGTGATCTTCCCGCCCAGCGCGGGGCAAGTCTTGGAATGGAATGCCAAACGCCATCTGGTGCTTTTTGCTGATGAAATTCTCGCGGTGTATGAAGGAGCGAACGTATGAGTGAAGGACTACCGGCCGGCGCAGTCTCGCTGGAATCGGAGGAGAACGCGACGCTTGTTGGCGCCATTACGGATCCCACCGTGACGGCCGCGGAGCCAGCAGCAGAGGAGCAAGAGCCGGAAGGCGTCGTCACCACGGCAACGGGCGTCAAGATGGTGCCACTCGCCGCGGTGCAGGCGGAGCGGGGACGCCGAAAGGAAGCGGAAGGCAAGTTCACCGCGGCGGAAACCGAACTCGCCACGATTCGGCCGAAGGCGCAACGGTACGATGAGGTGGAGCCGCAGATTCGCGCGGCGATGCCGATCATTCAAGGCATCCAGCGCCGTCCCGATCTCGTCGCGCAGTTGAATCAGCCGGCGCCCGCGGTGAAAGAACCGGCCGGCCCGTTGTCGGATCAGGAAGCCATCGATCACGCCAAGGCGCTCGATCTCTACACGCCGACTGGTGAGCCGGACGTGGCACGCGCACAGAACGTGGCGAAGATGTACGCCGGGATTGCGCAGCGACAGACCCAGCAGGCCATCGCGCCCTTCCAGCAGAACGAGGCGCAACGCCAGTCCGCCACGAACTATCAGCACTTCGCGCAGATGAAGGACGCCACCGGCAACGTGGTCGATCCCAAGGTACTCGCGAACGTCTGGGCGAACGTGCCGGCCGAGCAGTCCGCTAATCCAGCCGTCGCCAACGTGCTTTATCTCATGGCCCTCGGGCAGCAGCAGGCGCTCGGAAAGAGTCCGCGCGCCGCGCTCCCGGCTGTGATTCCCACGGAAAGCGTTGGGGGTGGAAAGACGTCGTCTCCCGCCATCACCACCGTCGATCAGAGCATGATGCGCGCGGCTGGGATCGCCGAGAAGGACTACACCGCCACCTCTGCCCGCTTTAAGCCGGGCCAGTCAAATTTCCTGGAGTAACCCATGGCAAAGAAAGCACTTCCGAAAGTCTCTGTGTTGGAGCGTCGTCTCAAGCATCCCTTCGGCGCGCCGTCTGTCCCGATCACGCTCAAGGACGGCAAGCTGTGGGCGATCCACATTGCGAATGATCGCGTGCGTACCGGCCGCGTCCACCAGATGGCGCAAATGGGCTGGACCTTTGTGCAGGCCGATGAAGTCGACGGCCGGCCGGAGGACTTCGGCTTCCGCGAGTTGGGCCATCGCCTGGTCCGCGGGGAGCACGGCGAAGAAGTCCTGATGAAGATGCCGCAGGAGGACTTCGATCAGATCCAGAACGCGAAAGCGGACTTGAACATCAAGAACCTCGGGCAGAAGAAAACACGCGAAGCGGTGGCGCAGGCGACGGCCACGGAATACGGCGATGAGGCTGGGGAGACCGTCTTCAAGAACATCGAAGTGACGGACGGTCGCGAGCGTGTGGAGTTGGAAGACGCCGAGGCCTAACGTCGCGCGGGATGGGCGCGATTATAATTTGGCTTGACTCGTGAACGCAACTCATCTAGATTGAGCATACGGGGCGCTGTGTTGGTGTGACACAGTGCCCGGCTCGTTCGCCACACCGCCCTCCCGTCGCCGGGGATCTCAAATCGGGCGCTGCTGCAGCGACACAGGTCTAACGGAACGGAGCCTGTCCGACTCGCGGTTTCCTCTAAATCCCGATCCACGTTGCGCCTCTTTCGTGATCGCGTCATGCGCGGTCCCGAGGTCAACATGGCAGACTGGACGATCGGCGCGGATTCCAATCCGCAGTTTGAACGATCCGGCGCCTCGACGCCCCTGATTCGCTATTTCGAGCAATCAACGGCTGCATCGACCGCTGCGATCAAATACGGCGATGTCGTGTCGAACGACACCGCGACTACCACGAAGTTCCGCATTGTGCGCGCGCCTGCGGGCGGCGGCAACGGCGGGAACATCCTCGCTACCACCAATGTCCTCGGTCTCGCCTCGGAAGCCTCCACGTCGGCGGGCTCCTCGGTGGTGTCGAAGCTCGGCGTCTTTGTCGCGGAACCGGATGCGGAGTATCGCGGCTTCCTGCTCGGGGCTAATAACGTTTCGGGCTCGTCCCTCATCGGCGCGTTGCGCGCGATGCGCTACGACTCCACGAATCACATCTACGGGATCGACTCTACCAACAGCACGGCGGCGCTCTTGGGCGTGCTGATTACGGATATTCCGGATGGTACCGAGGGTGACACCAACGGTCCTGTGATCTTCCGGTTCTTGTCCACCTGGACGAGTCCTGCCGTGCGAGGTGCCTTCTAATGGCTATCCAGACACGCGGCACATTCACTGAGCTGAACGATAACGTCGACAAAGCGGTCTTCACGCTACTGTTCGACGCCGGCAAAGAAATCCCCAACACCTGGCGGAAGCTGATCAACGTCAAGGACTCCACGCGCAAGTTTGAGCGCGTGATGTCCGTGACTGGCGTCGGTGACATCCCGGAGAAGGGCGAAGGCGCGCCGTACACCTCGCAGGTCATTCGACCGGGCTGGACGAAGGATTTCCTCCACACCGAATTCGGGGCCATGTTTGAGGTCACGAAGACGGCGCTGGAAGACGACCAGTACGACCAGTTGGCGCAGAACGCCCGCTGGTTCATGTTCGCCTCCCGCTACGTCGAAGAGAAGCGCGCGGCGATCCTCTACAACAACGGCTTCACGACCGAGCAATCGCCGGATGGCGTGTCGATCTTCAGCACTGGCCATCTCCTGAAGGCGGGCGGCACGGCGCGCAACACGTTCGCCACGCAGGCGGACTTGTCAGCCACGTCACTCGAGCAGGCGTTGATTGACCTGCAGACAGAGACGAAGCTGGAAGCGGGCCAGTTGTTCGATACCGCGGACTCCCTCACGTTGGTGGTCCCACCGGCGCTCGAGTTCCAGGCGCATCGCCTGCTCAACTCGACCTTGCGTCCCGGCGTGGCCGACAACGACGTCAACGCGCTCAAGGAGCGCAAGTGGACGGTCGTTGTCAGCCGCTTCCTGACGGACCCGGATGCGTGGTTCATTCAGCCGTCGAGCAAGAAGATGCACGGCATGACCAGCTACACCCGCGTGGCGATCCATGCGGAAGAAGCCATGACCGATCCGCGCACGCGCAACCGGCTCTATCCGGTGCGGTGGCGTCGGTCGTTCGGCTGCTCCTTCTGGCAGGGCGTGTTCGGCTCGCAGGGCATCTAGATATTTCGGGGCTGGGTCACACCGACTCAGCCCCGCGCATTTCTCAGGCGTGACGCGCGCGCATCTGCCGGGGCCTGCCGGTGTTGGCTGTCAAATGGATGCGCGGTGAGGACAGCACATGAATTTCCGATCCACGAATCCCGAAGGGTACGTCCATTTCGGCGGCGACGTCATGAGCGGGGCGCAGAGCACCCGTGGCGTTTTGCTCTCGAGTAATACCGTGTCGCCGGTCAGCGACAACAGCAACGAAGACCTTATCCTGAGAGGCAAAGGGACGGGCGGCGTCATTGTTGGCGCCTCCACCACGCCACTGAATTTCGTCTCGGGACTGTCGACTACGACCATCCCGAACATGCCGGGGGCCTCACAGGCCGTCTCCACGATGGCCGCGCCGGGCGTCTCCACCGGGGACATGGTGCTGTGCGCGGACCCGCGTAACTCGCTCTCGACGCACGTCACGCTGAGCCGGGCCTACCCGTCTGCGGCGGATGAGATCACGCTCGTGTGGATCAACGTCCATGCCTCCTCGATTGCAGCGGAGTCGACCGGCACCGCGATTCGCTGGACGTATCTGGATCGGACCTAGTCGATGGCGATCATCGAGACGTCCTATAAGTGGACCTTCACCTCAACCGGCGTCGGGGACATCTTCGACGCCCGCGGGTTCGCGCAGAGCCTGACCTTCGGCGTGGAAACGTCGTCGGGCTGCACGGCGACGATCCAGATCCAGCATCGCATGGGCACGAGTGATGGGCCGCGCGCCGTGATGTCGACGGTGAACCTCTCCACGGGTGCGTTTACGACCGTGCAGTTTCTGGGGCCGCTGGACTTCCTGGCCCCGCGCGTCACGGACAAGACCGCGAATTCCACCAACGTCGTCACGGTCTGGCTGAAGGGCAACTGACGTGTGGTCGTGGATCAACGGCGTCCCGACGTTTAGCGGCACGCTGAACGTCACCGGCATGATCATGTCGACAGGGCAGAACACCGCCCTAGCACATATCTCGCTGGATGTCGGCGTTGCGAATAACGGCTATTTCTTCGCTGGCGGAGCGGGGCCGAGTTTAAGCGCAGGTAACGGAAGCCCTGAAGGCGTATTGGCGCGCGTCGTCGGTTCGCTCTACGCCCGCCTCGATGGCGGCGCGAATACCACGCTTTACATCAAGCAGACGGGCACCGGCAATACCGGATGGGCGCCGGTCACACCGTGATCGCCCAGTGGCTCCGCCGTCTCGCGGACTACCTCGATCCGCCGGTGATTACGCCGCAGCCGGATCGCTCGCCGTTGCTGGCGCGCGTGCGGGCTCTGATTGAGTGGGCCGAACCGATGCACATCGACGGAGAGGCGCGCTGTCATCAGGTGTACGCGCGATTACTGAAGGAATACCCGTCCGCGCGCAAGCGTGATCTTCGGTACGCCATCGAGCAGGTTCTTCAGGAGATGCCGTAAGTGATACTTCGATTGCTGTTCTTGCTCATGGTGCTGCCACCGTCTGTGGCCGCGCAGATTCCTGTCCCGCATCCCACGCCCGCGACATGGCAACTCTGTTGGGACCATGACGGCGTCAACACGGATGGCTTCATTATTCAGGACGGCACGACACGGGTCGCTGATGTTCGTCCGATCCGGAACGTCACCTCACCGTCCTACTGCATGCCCTTTCCGGCGTTGACGCCAGGACCGCACACCTTGACCGCGATCGCCTACAACATCGCTGGGCGGGCGCCGGAGTCTGACCCGCTGGTGATCTCACTGGTGCTCGTGCCAACGCGTGTCACAAACTTACAGAGTCGGCCGGGCGGGGAATAGGCGATGGACATTCGATCGGTCACGCGGGCCAACGGCCCTGGGTGCCAGCATCTCACCGTGATCGTTGAACACGGCGGGCGCGAGCACGCGCTTCACGTGACCGAAGATGAAGTCGACGCGGTCGATCTCTCGCCAGAACAATTGCGTCACGCGGCCTTGCAGGCGCTGAAGGTTGAACGTGTCGAAGGCAAGGACATCACGGCACCGAGGCCGCGCGCGCAGGGCGAAGCGGTGGAGCGCTAGATGGCGCAGCAGACCTTCGGCCGCGGCATGCTGGTGCCGACCTATCCGCCTGGACTCGCCACCGCTCCGTCTCTTGGCACGCTCGTCACCGATGCGAATGATGAAGTGGCGGCGATCATCTGCCGCGCGCCCAAGACTGGCAACGTGCGTGCGCTTTGGTCGTCCATGACGGTCGGCTCAGGCGCAGATCGGAAGATTGGGCTCTACACGGTCGATCCGGCGACAGGTGCGCCCACGAGCCCACCGACGCCCTTCAACACGACGGGTGGCAATTCAGAAGCCACGAAGACGGTGGCGGCCGGTGACAGCAACGATCTCATCTCATCCGGCGCCTTCGCGGCTGATTGTCCCGTCGTGAAAGGCGACTTGCTTGCGGTGTGCTGGATCACGCCGCCCTCGTCGCCCGGCAATCTGTTGATCAACACCTACGCGGATGCGCCATCGCAAGAGTTTCCCTATCGTGCCCTCTTCACCGGGGCATGGGCGAAGAGCGTCGGGGCCGGGATCGTGATGTTCGAGTACGACGATGGCAGTTACGACATCCCGCTCGGGTGCGTCTGCTTTGGAGACGCGGCGGGGAACATTATCACGACCGCGACATACAACAGCGGCACGAACCCGAACACCCAAGGCGCGCGGTTTCAATTCAAAGGCCCAGTGCGCTGCAATGGCGCGTGGATCTGGGGGGACTTCGACGGCAACGCAGCGGTCTACTTGGTTGATGCCGCTTGGGACGGTACCAGCGGCGATGCCTTAGCGGTTGGCGCGATCGATAGCGATGTACGCCCGACGACCGGCGCGGGCGTGATGTTCGTCGAGTTCACGGCCGCCGTGGATCTCGCGGCGAATACGCATTACCGGCTGGTCGTGGCGCCCTCCTCGGTCACGAGTTTATCGCTCTATTACTACTCCTGTAAGGACGCGGCGCAACTCGGCGCGCAACCCATGGGCGCGGATTTCCATTTCACTACGGGCAATAACCCGAACGACGACACCGACTGGACCAACTACAACAGCGGGACGTTTCGTGTCCCGTTCATGGGTCTGATCATCGACGGCATCAGCGATGGTGCGGGCGGCGGCGGTGGCCATACGTACTCCCGCGGCCGCGTGGTGAACGCATGAGGCTCGTCAAGCAGAGCACGGCGTACAACGCGATGGTCTTCATGACCGATGCGACGGGCCATATCGACGGGGCGACCGGCCTGACGCTCACGATCACCGCGAGCAAGGATGGTGCGGCGTTCGGGTCTATTTCACCGACCGTCACCGAGCGCGGAAGCGGGTGGTATTCGCTGGCGTTGACAACGACCCATACCGACACGATCGGTGATCTCGCGTTGCACGTTACAGGCACTGGCGCGGACCCGTCAGACCTTCTTCTGCAAGTGCGCGCCAATGTGCTCGGTGACACGTTGCCGGCGAGTGTGGCGGGGAATGTCGGCGGGAACGTGGTCGGGTCGGTCGGGTCCGTGGTGGGCGCGGTGGGCTCAATCGGGGCGGGCGGTATCTCGGCGGGTTCGTTTGCGGCCGGGGCGATCGACAACGCGGCGATTGCGGCGAATGCTATCGCGGCTGCAGAGATTGCGAACGATGCGATCACGTCGGCCAAGATTGCCACGGGCGCGATTGATGCGGATGCGCTCGCGGCGGACGCGGTAGACAAGATTCACGATGACACGATCGGTGACGGGACGTTGACTTTCCGTCAGGCGGCGCGCATCGAAGTGGCCGCGCTCGCGGGCGAACTCTCAGGAGCCGCCACGACGACGGTCACGATTCGAAACGTCTCGGATAGCGCGGATGTGATTGTGGCGACGGTGGATGCCAGCGGCAACCGCACAGCCACGACGGTGACTCCGTAAGCGGCGATGAATGTTTGCATCACGTTACTTTCCGGATCGCTACTTCGCGCCCCGCTACTGGCCGAAGATTGGCGACGATCCACCACCGGTCACGGGCGGGCCCGTGTGGGTGTGGGTGAACGGCGAGTCCCAGCCGCCCGGTACGTCGGTGCAAGGGACGCAGCAGGGCTACTGGATGTGCGTCAACGGCGTGTGGATCATTCCCTCGCCCAAGAGTTCGCCGTGGCCCCGGAGAGCACGTCATGACGATTGAGGGGCGGGCACTGGACATCCTGCAGCAGCAGATCGGGAATCTCCTCGTCGTACTCGCGCAGAAGGATGCGGAGATTGAAGCGTTGCGCGCGGCGCTCGCGGTGAAACCCTAATGGCCGATTTCGGCACGCTCTATCGGGATGCGCTCGATACGGAGCTCGGCTCCAACGATAGCGCCGTGCTGTTCACGACGGCCCGGCGGAAGCATGCCGTCAACGAAGGGATGCGCCAGTTTGCGGACCTGACTGAATGTGTCATCCGGCAATCGAGCGTCACGCTGTCCTCCGGCGCGCGTGAATTCAATCTACTGTCGACGGCGGTGTTGCCGGGGAGCTCCAATGCGGGCTTTCTGCGCGTGGCGGATCAGGGCCCGGCGTATCTCGTCTCAGACTCCAACAGCAACCTGCAGACCATCGCAGGCGATGACTTTCCCGAACGCGATGTGGCGTGGCTCGATGCGGCGGATCCAGGCTGGCGCTCGACGCATTGCGGGACGCCCTCCGGGTGGTACCTGCGCCGTGATGCCGGGACACTCAACTTCGGTCTGAATCGGCCGGCGGATATTTCGACGGCGCAATCGGGCGAGCTCTTGATTCCGTACGTCGTGAACCCCAGTTCGATGAGCACGCTGACCGATGTGCCGTTCAACTTCGGGGGCGTGGTGCGAACCGATCTCAGCCCGTATCACGCGGCGCTCGTGCATTACGCCGCGCACGATCTGGAAAAGCTACGCAAGGATCCCGAGGCGAGCGATCGGCAATTACAGAAGTTTCTCGGCTACGTGCAGCGGTATATCCAAGCCGTCAAACCCAAAGGGGCCAAGAGCTTACGACAACAGCGCAGCTACTTCCAGAATGCGCGCGGCATGCGGGAGGCGGGCTCACCGCGAGCGCCGTGGTGGCGATGACAGTCACATTCAAGTGTGGCCACAGCGTGACGCTCCCACGGGACGTAAAAACGGCGCCGGTCTGTGACTGCGGTGAACGCATCGTGACGCGCGTGAGTGATGCCACGCCTCGATTTACGGGGACGTGCAAAGGCCCGCTGGTGGAAAAGGTATCCGCATGATTACAGGTGGCGTGTCATTTCAGCCGGGGATGCAGGCGCAGCAGCCGGGCCAGCGCGGCTCCGGATCGCCCGCGTCCAATCCGGTCCAAGAGGCGATCAAGGTGTTGTCGCTGCGCCTGCCGAAAGTGGTCGGCGCGCGCGGGATTGCCCCGACGCCGCTCCTCACCTCTGAGGGGTCAGGCGGGAATAGCCGTGTTGACAGCGTAGTCAATCAGGTACTCGCGCGGATGTTCGGCGATGATCCGGGCGCAGCGGCCGCGCCGTCGCCCAGTTTCGGATCGGAGCCGTCTCAAGCACCGTCGATGCCGAATGCCCCCAGTTTTGGTGGGGATGTGCAGAGTGGCTTCCGGCCGCAGCGGGAGCAGACGTCCGTGGATCGTGTGCCCGATGATCTGTGGCGGCGTATCCCGAACATCATCATCGGCGATCTGCCGCCTGCGCACTCTGGCGATTTAATGACCGGGGCGGACGGCCGACCGATGGGTGGTGGCGGTGGCGTGTTCGGCTCACTCCCTGGCACAGATGCGAATCAGCCGCCCGCGGCGGTGGCGCCGGCTCCCCAGTGGCCGCCGTATGGCTTGCCGAGTTCACCCGAGCCGGCCTTCGAGTCGAATTCGTATCTCTGATGGCGAAGTCCGTCAAGGCGAACCGGCCGCGCGCGACGTCGGTCTATCAAACCATTCCGGTCACGGACTTGACCGGCGGATTAGACCTGCGTCGATCGCCTACGCTGTTGGGCCCGACGCGCTCGCGCGTGTGCCGGAATTTCTCCTTGGCGGAACCCGGCGCGCTCCGCGTGCGTCCTGGCTGGGCGGCGTTCTCGACGGTGCTCTCCACGCGCGCGGCGCAAGGGGCCGGCCGCATCTATCTCGGCTCGACACAGGGCACGATCGTCGCGCAGCAGGGCAACCTCTACCTCTTACCGGATAACGGCATCTGGCCAAGTACGTCCGTGTACACGGGTTTGTCGACCGCGGCGCCGGTGTACTTTGTGTTCGATCGCGATCTCGTGGCCGCGCTCGATGGCGTGTCGACGCCGGTCAAGTCGACGAACCTGACGAACTGGACACGGCTGGGGATCGAACGCTCCTCGGTCGTGTCAACGTTGTCGCTCTCGTCGCAGGCCAGTGATCTCAGCACATCGGAATTCGGACTGGTCTTTACCTATAAGGACCGGGGCACCAGCTTTGAGTCCGACCCGATCGCCACGCCGAGCACGCTCCGTTTGACGGACACGGGCAACGCGATCGTGATGAACATCCCGAACTCCACGGATCCGCAAGTGGACGCGATCGTGGCGTACGCGATCAATAAGACCGCGGGAGAATCGGTTTACCGCAAGGCCAGTTCCGGCGCGCAGAGTGGAGGCGTCTCCAGCACGCTCGTGATCAACTCAAGCGCGTGGGGCGCGAATGACGAGGCGCCGAGCACGCACGGGACACCGCCGAAGATTGCCTTCGGGGTGAACTGGAAGAATCGCTGGTGGGCGCGCTCAGCGGAGTTCCCGACGCGGCTCTACTTCACGGAGATTTTTCAGCCCCAAGGCTGGCCGGCACTCTACTACATCGACTTGCCCTTCCAGAATGGCGAAGAGATCAATGCGCTCCAACCACTGGGCGATACGTTGCTCGTGCTCGGGGCCTCGCAGATCTTCCTCGTGATTGGTCAAACGTCGCTGGACTTCGAAGTGCGCCCGTCACTCGGCGCGCAGTCCGGAGCCGTGGGGCCGAAGGCCGTGTCCCTGATCGAAGCGGGCGTGGCCCATGCTTCGGCGGAAGGCGTGTTCATCTTCGACGGAGCAAGCGATCGCCTGCTCACGCACGATCTGACGCCTGGGTGGAAGGATATGGTGGGCAACTCGCCTTCCACGGCCGTCCAGCGCATTCCATTGGTCTACGACTGGCACCAGAAAGAATTACGGGTGGCGGTGCCGCGGCTCTACCCGACGATCAGTGCCGGCGAATGGATCTTGGATCTGAATCGCACGCGCGAACAGAACGAACCGGCCTGGGCGGAAACCGACCGCACAATCCTCCACTACATCTTCTGGGAGGGCGACGAACCTGTGAGCGGCAACCGCGGACGGCTACAGAGTCTGCCCTCCAGCGCGGTCAAGGTGTTTGACGAATCGGTCGGCACGACCGCAGATGGCCTGGACATGAGCGCGGAGTACGACGGGCCGACGTTCGCGGCAGGGATCAATCGCGCGCGCTACACCGACCTCCATATCGAGTACGAACCTCATGGCGGGGACTTCACCGTGGAGACGCTGGTGGACGGCGTGAGCCAAGGCCAGATTGCGATCGCGATGGGCGCCGGGCTGGCGACGTACGGCGAAGCGGTCTACGGCATCGACAGTTACGGCGGGGCGGGACGGCGGAAAGCTTACACCCCGCTCCCAATTAGCAGTGAGGGCCGCAACGTGCAGCAAAAGTTTGTGTACGCGGGGCAGGAATCGGCCGCACTCTTTACGTACGCGATCGGCATGGTACCAGAGCCGAACCCGCGTCAAATCAGCGAGTAGACGATGGCAGCGAGCTACCCAACCAGCGCCAAGGCGTTCACGACCAAGAACAATGGTCCCGGCAACACCATTGACGCCTCGCACGTCAACGACCTGCAGGCGGAAGTCACGGCGGTTGAGCAGGACTTGATTGCGGGCCTGCCTGCGGTGCGTGGGGGTACCGGGAATACAACGGCGGGCACGCTCGGGCAAGTGCTCACCTCCACCGGCACGGCGTATACGCCCCAAGACCCGGTGGCGGCACGGTTTGCATGTCAGGGGCGGCTCTCGTTAACCACGGGCGTGCCGATCACATCTGGTGACGTCACGGCGGCCACGACGCTCTACTGGGCGCTCTATCAGGGCAATCAGATTGGGTTGTATACCGGAACCGCGTGGGTCGCGCCGACTGTTGCGGAGTTGTCGATTCCGGTCCCGGCCACCACGAACCAGATGTACGACGTGTTCGTGGACTACAACGCCGGTACGCCGCAACTCTCGCTCACGGCGTGGACGAATGACACCACGCGCGCGACGGCGTTGATCTTACAGGACGGCATACTGGTCTTGTCGGGGAGCCTCGAGAAGCGCTATGTCGGCTCGTTTCGTACGACTGGCGTGTCTGGGCAAACCGAAGATAGCGCGCTCAAGCACTACGTCTGGAATTACTACCACCGCGCGCCTCGGAAACTGCGCGTCACCGATGCCACGAATTCATGGGTCTACAGCACGGCCACGATTCGGCAAGCTAACGCCGCGGCGGCGAATCAGGTGGAAGTGGTCGTCGGGGTCGCGGAGGTGCGCGTGGATCTCCTCGCAATCTCGGCCACGAGTTCCGCGGCGAGTGTGGGCGTGAAGGCGACCGGCATCGGCCAGAACAGTACGACGGCATTTGCCGCGGATCAGATCGGCGGGGCCTCAGGGGCCACGACGGTTATTTTGCAGCAGAGCGCGCGGCTGGTGACGATGCCGGCGATCGGGTTCTCGTTCTTCGCCTGGTTGGAGTCTGGGTCGGCTGGGACGGATACCTGGTATGGCGACAACGGGGACGCCGCGCTGATGCAGTCCGGTTTGAGCGGCGTGATCGATGGCTAGCATCGGTGGCGTTGAAGCGTATCTCGGCTCTCTGGAACCGGCCGTCAAGCTGGCGATGCAGCAGATCTTCCGGTACGTGCTGGGGAACCTGCAGTTTGGCGCGGTGGAGCATCAGACGCGCGCGACGAACTTTCAGGCGTACTGGTTGACGGGCACGACGCCGACGAATGCGAACGAGGAGTTTTCGATTGCGCACGGCTTGAGCAGCGCGCCGAATTTTCTCTTTCCGGTGGCGGCGTTGAATCAGATCGGCTCGCAGACCGTGCCGCTCACCGTGACGCGCGCGGCGGATGCGAACCGGATCTATTTGCGATCGAGTAGCACGGGGGCGGCGATTGCCCTGTTGGTTGGGTGAGGATGAGCGAACAGCCTGAGCGTATCGAACGGCGCATCTGCATCATGGGCACGGCCCCGACGTGGAAGGACATCGCGTGGGACGATCCGACGCTCGAGGTGTGGGCGCTCAATGACGCGTATGTACTGAACCCGCGTCGGGTCGATCGCTGGTTTGATCTCCATCCGCTCGACAAGATGTATTTCGCCAGCAAGAGCAAGAAGGTCATGGCGCATCAAGTGCCCGCGGGGTTCTTCGTGCGACCGGAGGGGCATCTGCAGTGGCTCCGTTCGCAGACGATCCCAGTCTACGTGCAGGATGCCGCGGCGCTCGGCACGCGCAGTGCGGTGACGTTTCCGCGTGCGCAGGTGGAGCAGACCATCGGGCCGTTCTTCGCGAGTTCGCCCGCGTGGATGGTGGGACTGGCCCTGCTCGAGGGCGTGACCGAGCTCCACGTCTACGGGATTCATCTCGCGACGGAATGGGAGTACCTGAAGCAGAAGCCGAACCTGTTGTTTCTGCTGGGACTTGCGGCCGGGCGCGGCGTCAAGATCGTGCTCCCGAAGGGTTCGCCACTATTGGCGGAGACCCATCAGTACGCGTACGAAGAAGACCCGGACGTTCCGAAAGTGGCCGTGCAGCGCAAGATGAGCGGACTGCAGCAGCAGCGGGATCTACTGGCGAAGCAATTACAGCAGCGGCCGTGGTATCGCCGGCCGGATTCGAATCTGGCATCGCGGTTGTCGTGGCTCAATGCCCAACTGCTGGATGCGCAACTGGAAGTGCAACACGTCATCGCGGGCCGTGCGCCTGCGGGGGAAAGGAGCGATGCCTGACTTTGGCGACAACGTAAATCCGGACGGGCGATATAGCTATTCCGATCCGGCATTGGATCCCACGCGTATGACTGATCCGGCGCAGATTGCGGCGTATCGATCAAAGCGGAAACGGGATGCGATTCTCGGCATTCTCGCCACGCTTGGGGCAACGACGGGACTCGGTGCGCTCGGTGGCGCGCTGGCGGGCGGCGGGGCCACGGCGGCGGCCGGGGCGCTCCCGGCGATTGAAGGAGGCGCGCCGTGGGCGGTCACACCGTTTGCGGGTAGTGCGAGCATGGTGCCTACGGGCGCGGCGGCGGTCGGGGGCTCGGTTGGGGCGGGGGCGCTGGCCGGGGCGGGTGGTGAGGTGGCGAATCACGTCATGGACGGTGGGGACAGTGGCGGCGTCGGGGATGGTGGCGGCCTTGGTGGCATGTTCGGGGACATGAGCGGCAAGGATATCGCGGCGCTCGTCGCGGCGCTCGGCGGCACGATCGGCGGCGCGCTCTCAGATCGTCCGAACAACACGCCCTCGGCGGCCACGATGGACCCCGCGATCAAGAACTTGATCGAGATGCAGACCAAGCGCATGAATCAACAGCAGCCCCTGTATGACTCGGCGCTGTCGATGGCGAATGGACTTTTGCCGACTGAGTATCAGAACGGCGGTCGGGGGCGGGGTTAATGGCAGCCGTCGATCTCGGCGGCGGTGACGCGCAACGGCTGCGCGGCGCGTATAACCAGAGCCTTCGGCGCGATGCCTCCGATGATGAGCTGACCGGCTGGCTGAGTGGCGGCTACGGTGGCGGCGGTGTCGATGATTGGATTCGGCAAATTCAAGGCTCCCATGAGGCGCAGCAGTACCAGCAGCCGCCCCAGACGCCGACACTCGGCCCGTCGCCGGGTGAGAACTATACGATGCCGACGAGTGATCCGACGCCGAGTGGCGGCGGGGATCCCTTCGCGCAGATTGAACAGTGGTATCAGCAGTTCCTCGGTCGTGGCACGGGTCAGGATGATGCGCAAAGCTGGCTGAGTGGCGCCTATGGCTGGGGCGATGCCAGTAACATGCAGGGCATCTACAACGGCATTGCTGGATCAGCGGAGGCGCGCAATCGCCCAGGCGCCCAGCCGCCCACGGCGACAGGCGCCCCCACCGCGCCTTCTCATAATCTCGATTGGTGGAGCGCGCAAGGCGTCCCGCAGTCGGAGATGTTCGACCTCACCACCGGGCAGATTAAGCCCGGCTGGCAGCGTACCGCGCAAGGCTACGAACGCACGGGCGGTACGGGCGCCGTCTCCGCTCCAGCGGGTGGCAACTTCCAGCAGTGGTTTAGCACGCTCACCAACGGTAAGCGCGTCTCCCCGAAGACCCTGAAAGAACTCGAACCCACACTGAATCAGTACGGGATCAAACTCGGCCCGCTCAATGGTCGTGGTTTTACGGACGGCATCATTCTTCCCGATGGCTCGTTCGTCGATGTGATTCTCTCCGCGACGGAAGACAGCGGCACTGGCTGGGGCTGGATCACTGGCGGCGGCGGGAATTCCTCGCTGAATATGCCCGGTGGGCAGTACTCCGATCAGTACACGGCGCTGCTGGAGATGATGCTGAAACAGCGCATGCAGTCGCTGAATCAGCCGGTCAACGATCCCAACCGCGCGATGTACGAAATGATGCTCAAGTCGCGTGCGGACGCGCTGGGCGGAGCCAATACGCAGGTCGATCAGTTAATGAAGTACTTGCAAGAGCGCTTCACGGACCTGAAGGGGCCGGGCTATACCGGCGCCGAAAACGAAGTCATCCGCACGCAAGCCCTTGATCCGATGGAGTCGGATCGCAATGCGGCGAAGAAGCGCGTCACCGAACGACTGTCCGCGCGCGGCCTCTCGCCGGATTCTGGCATCTACCAGCAGGCGTTACTCGAGGTCGACAAGGCGTTTGATGCGATGCGCGGGGAAACCCAAGGCGCCCTCGCCAGTAACGAACTCGCACGCCGGGAGGATCGCTCGCAGCGCGCGCAGACCATTGGCGCGCAACTGGTGGACATTCCCAATGCCCGCGCGCGGGAGCAGTTGGACGTGTTCTCCGTGCTCGAACAACTCTCGCAGACGATGCGCAGTGAAGAAGATGCGCGCGCGCGGGAGGGACTGGGCTACGCCGGTGTGCTCTCCGATCTCGGCCCGCAGCGGTTGCAGTTGGCGTTACAGGCCATGGGGGCTGGTGGCTCTCCGGAGTCACTCGGTAATTCGTTGTTCAATATGGCGAACCTGAATCAGAACGCAGCCTTGTTGAATCGATCGAATAGCGGGAGCTTGTGGAGTGGACTCGGATCGATTGCGGCCATCTTGTCGCAGTCGGGGCGGTAGACGATGCAGGACTGGCTCTCCCAACTGATCTCGCTCGCGCCGGGCATGGCGGCCGGCGCCAAGGGCAATGGCGATGGTATGCGCCAGTTCATGGAGGCGTATCAGCGCACATCCGCGCAGTTACAAGACCAAACGCGTCAGAAACAACTCATGACGCAGCAGGGCGAAGATCGCACGCGGATGATCACGCGGCAGGATGCGGCCGATGCGGAACACCGCCAAGACCGTGCGGCCCTGGCAACCCAGCGCGGTCAAGCCGATGCGCTGCAGACACTCTCGATTCCCGGCCAACTCGCGGAACTCGGCGGCACGGCGGACACCGAACAGGATGCACGACGCCTGATTGAAAGCGTCATGCCGCGGCTGTTGTCGGCCTTCGGGCAAGACACGATGGCGATGGGTGAACCGGCCGTGGAAATGGCTGGGCGTACGATCACGGCTCGTCAGAAGCGGCAAGTCAAAGACTTTGTGGACTCGGCACTCAAGACCTCGCACGTCGCCGATAACCCTGACGCCGATCCGGAGATTACCAACCTTCCCGCGCATCTGCAGAATATTCTCGGGAAAGGGGCGGCGAAGCTCAGCGAGCTCCAGCAGTTTGCGGAGTTGCCGGTGGGTAAGACAGCAGGCAAACCCTCGGATGATGTCTCGCTGCAGCAGAAGGACATGCTCGTTAACGGCAAGCTGACTCCGGTCAACTTCAATCCCAAGACTGGCACCTACACCGACCAGTCGGGTGCTCCTGTGCGGACGGAAGCCGTGCCGCCGCGGCCGCTGTCCAGTATCGATGGTCGCTCGCCGGCCGCCGTGGCCACGTTCAATCAGATCGCCTCGCAGTATCAGCGCTCCCCGCTGACGAATGCGGCCGATCGCACGATCGTGTTGAAGGATGCGGCGGCGGCGATCAAGCGCGATCCCGCGAACGCGTCCAATCAGATGGCGCTCGCATATTCCTACATTCAGGCGCTGGACACGTATCAAAGCGCGGTGCGCGAGGGCGAACTCCAGAACCTTGGCGCACTCGCGACACGGTGGCAGCAGTTACAGGTGGAAGCCAATCGCGTAGCCACCTCGGGCGCATTCATGCCGCCTGACGTCGCGAAGGCGATCGCGGAAGCCTCGGATCGATTGGTGCAGACGATTGAATCTGGACGCAATCAAAAGCGCGCTGAGTTCGGCGCGCGCGCGAAAGCCTCTGGCGTTGGGGATTTGTGGAATGAGTTTATTTCTGCAATCCCTGGTAGCGTTCCGAGCCCACAACCCTCGCCAACTCAGCGTCCAGCCCCGAAAGTGGGCACCACGGTTCGTAACAAAAAGACCGGGGAACTCGTGGAAGTCACTGGCGTGCGTCCGGACGGCTCCGTGATCGTCAAGCCGCTGGTGAAACAGTAATGGCCGCGCAGCCGCAGCGCACCAGGCCGTATGTGCTCACGGCCGATGAGTTCGAAGAAGTCACCGAACCGAATGTATTGCAGGCTGACGACGTCGAGGACGTGCCTCCGGTGCCCCCGCAAACGTGGGCAGATCGCCTGGGGCTTAATGCGCCAACGGACTCGATGGCGCGTGGCTTTCTGCGTGGCGCTGGTGGCGCGGCCGTCGACATGGCGCAAGGGGCGGCTTCACGCGTCACTGGCCTGATGGATCAGAAGCTCAAGGCAGATCAGGCCGGAGTGGAGGCGTTACCTGCGCCAGCGAATAGTCGCTCACTCCCGCGTCGTGAGATGCCTGCCGGTCTCGTCACAGACGCTCCACCGAACACCGCCGGCACGGTCGGCACCTACCTCCCAGACGTGGCGGCCATGGCGGCGCCGGTGGGGGCGGCTGTGAAGACGGGTATCAACGCGATTCCAAGCGCTGCTCGAGCCGGTCAAAAATTCCAATCGGTGATGTCGGCCGCGAAAGACATTCCGGTGGATGTTAACGCGACCGGCGATGTGGCGCTGCGCATCATGCAGTTGGCCGATCGGGGCGGGACGATGCCGATCGCTGTGCGCAAGTTGCTGAATCGCGTTACCGATCCGGCGAAGGCGCCGATGGTCTACGAAGAAGCGCGCGATTTCGCGAGCAACATCAGCCGACTCTCGGTGAATGAGTTTGGACGATTGACGCCGGCCGTGGCGCGCGAAGTGGCGAATCTACGTGTGTCGCTGAATGAGGCGGTTGCACAGGCCGCGAAGCAGGCCGGGAAGATGGCTGAATATAAGTCCGCGATGCGCGAGTACTCGCAGGCGATGCGGTTGAAAGACGCCATGGCCACGGTAGTGACTGGCGCGAAGAAAGGCGTCCCATTGGCGACGGCCGGCGGCGTGAGCTACTGGCTTACGAGAAAGGTTATTTCCGCGCTCGGCGGGACGGAATAGGGTGGCGCTCGTGTTGGTAGGCGTCTCCGCTATCGCCGATGTGTCGCAGCAGCGCGCGTGCGGCGCGGTGAAACAAGCCGTAGGTCAGCAACGATGCCAGGATCCCCAGTGGCACGCCCAGTATGGCTACGCTGGCGATGGCCAGCACGACGACTCCGACAAAGGCGGCTGCAGAGAGCACGTCTGCCTAATTTACCACGGGAACCCCCATGTCCATTGAATCCGGCTCGGCGACCAGTCGGGGCGAGAAATGAACGAATCCGATCGCTTGCGCCTACGTGGTCGCACGAAGGTCAAAGAAGCATTCCGCTCGTCGGTCTATCCGGACTCGCTCGGCTACTGGACGATCGGCTACGGCACGCTCGTCGATGAGCGCAAAGGCGGCGGACTCACGAAGGCGGAAGCGGAATACCTGCTGGCGAATCGGCTCCGACTCGCGGAGCAGGACTGCGAATCGCTCCCGGCATACCTCGACCTCTCGCCGCCGCGACAGGCGGTGTTGATTGAGATGCGCTTCATTCTCGGCGCGTCCGGCATCCGCGAATTCAAGCGCATGTTCGCGGCGCTCGTGAAGCAGGACTACGAACACGCGGCGAGTGAGATTTTGAATTCCAGAATGGCCACGCAGATCAAGGGCCGCGCCGTCGAGATGTTCGAGCAGATGAAAACGGGCCAATGGGCTTAAGAGGATTATTGATGACCCCCACAGACCGCTACGGCGGACGACGACGACACGATCAGGATGACTTCCCGCAAGGCTTCTCGCAGTGGGCGCAGTTGGTCTTGAAAGTCACGACTACGACGGCGGTGATCATCATTGCCGGATTTCTCGTCTGGCGACAGGCGGGCGGATTTGACGTATTCGCCGCGAAGATGGACGCGCTCACATTACAACACACGGAGATGGCCGCCCAGTACCGCGCTTCCGACAACATGACGCGGCGGATGCTGGTGGTGCTGCGTGTGATGTGCGTGAATGCGGCGAGGACGGAAGATGCGCGGCAGAGCTGCCTACAGGAGAACATTCCATGAGCGTCCCCAACTTTAGCCACGTCCCGAAGAGGCTGTTTGACACCGGATTGTTCGACCTGCGATCGCACGATGGGCAAGCCGCATTTACGGATGCCGTGGTCTCGGCGCTCAACGGCCTCGATGACAACTTCCGGCATCTAAAGAAAAAGCCTGGGCAGACCAATGTTCACATGCACGGTGAAGATTCGGTGATCTACTTGCTGCCCGACAATAAGGCGCAGGCGGTGGATTTCATCGGCGGGGCGGGTGGAGCGAACCCGCAACCGTCATGGGGCGTCGGGGAACACCTCTACACGCATGCGGACGCGCACGATCCAGGCGATCACGGCATTGGTGGCACGGCGCCATCGCCCATGCCTGCCATCCCGAGCTACGGAGAATTAGGCGACGATGCCTTTTTTCGCGCGATGATCGGCGTCCCACTTCAGGCAGACATGCTCTCTGTAGGGCAACCGCTGAATGACGGCTCCTCGGTGTGGTTCTCACGGACGACGTATCGGCTGATGGCCGCCCTGCTGGCGTCCAACGGGCAGCCCGTCGATGTGAATGGCATCGTGCGGAGCGTCCGGAATGAATGGCGTCAGATTCTCGGTTTGCCGCCGGTTTAAAGGAACCCCATGAAACTCAATCCCCTCATGCAATCGCTGTTGACGTTCCTGATCCGTCGCGGCCTGACGATGCTCGGCACGGCGGGAGCAACGGTGTCCGATGAATGGATCGGACAGACGGTGAGCATCCTGATCGTAGTCAGCAATGAGCTTGCGCAGTGGTGGCAGGCACACAAGAAGGTGAAGGATCAAGCCGAAACGGTGAGGATCACGGCATGAGCGATTCCCTTCTGCAGCAAGCCCATCAGGCCACGCTAGATTCCGTGCGCGCCGAAAAAGCGGAGTCCTTCCGCGTCGGTGGCGTGGTGCAGATGTCCGAAGGCAAGCTACGCGCCGAAGGCGGGATCAGCTACGACCGCAAGCTGACTAATCTGTGGGGGTTGACGGCCTACGCGAATGCCTACTGGAACGACAAACCGATTGTCCCCACCGATAAGCTAGGCTTCGTGGTCGGCGGCGAACTCGCGCGGAAGTTCTGACGGAAAAGTTTCCGTACGCTCCCCTCGCTGCCGATGAACGATGAAGGAGTGCGGGCAACCTTTGCCGACCTCCCCAGATATTCTGATTGTGTCCTCGTGGATGGAGCGTTTGATCCGCTCCACGCCGGTCATCTCGCCTACCTCCAAGCCGCGCTCGACCTTGGCAAAGGCCCGCTCCTCTGCGCCGTGGCCAGTGACGATCAGATCCGAGAGAAGGGCAAAGTCCCCTTCCTGCCCGGAGAACAGCGCGTGGCCCTCGTCAATGCGCTGCATACCGTCACCTTCGCGTACCTGAAGGATCGCCCCACACACGAAGTGATCGAGCAGATGCGGCCGACCGCCTACGTGAAGGGCGCGGACTGGATGGGGAAGATTCCACCCGAGCAGGTTGACGTCTGCGCGCGGTATGACATCCCGATCCTGATCGTGGAGACGCCGAAAGAATCGAGCACGGCGCGGCTGAAGGCATGGGCATTGGCGGACGCGGATCAATCGCTCGAGCAGTTGGAAGCGTGGATCGCCAGTCACGCGGAAACGCCGTTTCATGACTTCAATCGCGAGTACTTCCAGGGCAACTGGCGCGCCATTCCCTACACGCTGGACGATCGGCGTCGAGCGGAAGGGAAGCATCCCGAGTTGATCGGGGAGTGCTTCTCTGGGCTTGACGTGCTGGACGTGGGCTGCGGGCCCGGCTACCTTGTCGAACTCCTGAAGGAGCGCGGGATGCGCGTGGGCGGTATTGATCCATCGAAAGATGCGATCGCGCTCTCGAACGACAAGTGTCCTGTCTTGCACGGTGACGTCAGTGAGCTCCCAGACAAGATGTGCGACGTCGCGATCTGCCGCGAAGTGCTCGAGCATTTGCCGGTTGAGCAAGTGGCGAACATGGTCAGCGATCTCTTCCGGGTCGCTCGTCAATACGTCTACATCACCACCCGGTTTTCGCAGGGCTCGGTGTTCGGCGTCACGGACGAGCGTGACGTAGACCCCACGCATCAGACGCTGCTGTCGCAACCGTTTCTTCGCGCGATGTGTGTGCTGTGTGGCGGCCGACGCAATCTCGAGATCGAAACGACGCTGGATCACCAGCAGAAAGGCCGCGTGTTGGTCTATGAGGTTCACTAGCGTCGTCGGGTATCACATGAACCCGCTGACCTGCGGGGTGGCGAAGTTCAACGCGGAACTCGCGAAACGGCTGGGCGTGCCGTTCGTCGGTATAGAAGGAACGCATGCCTTTTCGTCTCGCCCCTTGTTCTCACTGAAGGCATCCGAATTGGATGGCAATGCGGCGTGGAAGGTTCAGGCGCTCTCCTCGGCATTGGACGCGCGTGGGTACAGGTACGGGTTCTTTTGGCACGATGCTGGAATCCAAGGGCTGAATTCGCGCGCCGCGCACGTTTTCTACGCCGATCCCTCGCTCGGTTCTCCAGGCCTGTGGTGTCCATCTCTGCTCACGCCATCGAAGCCGCGCACCGTGCGCCTGTTCTCCTTCGGGATGGCGCACAAGCTCCAGACGCAGTACTACACCAAGGTCCGCGCGTTATTGGAAGCGGCGGGTCTGAATTACCGCTTGCGCGTGAGCGTGGGCCTGCATGAAGGCACGAGCCTTGATGATGCTACGAAACATTTTGACGCCCTGAAAGAGATCATGGGCGCGGACAAGGTGGCCATTCTCGGATGCCTCTCGGATGACGCGGTGGCTGAGGAGCTACAGAACGCAGATACCGTGCTGGCATTTTTCGAGAAGGGGCTGCGGGCCAACAATACGACCGTCCACGCGGCGTTAGCCTACGGCAAGGAAGTCATCACCAACCACGATCGTTTGACTGACGAGTCGATGGCGCGCGCCACGATCGACATCATCAACTGGCACGTCTGGCCCTCGACGGAGTTATGGACGTGGGGCCAGTTGCTCCATGAAATGGAGAGGCTATGCGGTCACTCGTAATTGGCCATCGCGAAATCTCCGACGAGTCGCCGTGTTACGTGATCGCGGAGATCGGCTCCAACCACGGGGGGGCTGTGACAACGGCCTGCGACATGATCCGCATTGCCGCCGCGACTGGCGCGGATGCGGTGAAGTTCCAATGCCGCGACAACGATACCCTCTATAACGATCTGCTGTTGAATGCCGCGTACGACAACGAGAACAGCTACGGCAAGACCTACGGCGAACACCGGAAGGCGTTAGAGCTCTCCGACCCCGCGTTGGCAACGTGCATGTTCACCGCGGAGCAGAGCCACGTCGCGTGCTTCGCCACGGCGTTCGATGAGCGCAGCGTGGAGCGCATCGTGAAGCTCGGTATGCCCGCGATTAAGATCGCCTCCGGTGGATTGACCGACCATGCGTTGCTGCGCAATGTCGCGCAGGCGCGTGTCCCCGTCGTGCTCTCCACTGGGGGCGGTACGATCGAGGACGTCGATGACGCCGTGAACACGATCTTTGCCGTGCATGGGCAACTGGCGATTCTCCACTGCACGGCGGCCTATCCCGTCCGCGACTTCTCGGAATTGAATCTGGCCTGTATCCAGACGATGCGCGAGCGGTATCCGGAGTTTGTGATCGGCTGGTCTGGGCACGACTCCGGGATCGCAATGGCGGTGCAAGCCTACACACTGGGCGCGCGGATTATTGAGAAGCACTTCACGACCAACCGGGCGAACAAAGGGACGGATCACGCCTTCAGCCTGGAGCCGTCTGGGTTGTCTAAGATGTGTCGCGATCTCGGGCGTGCGCACGCGGCAATGGGGGATGGCGTGAAGCGCTATGTGCCGTCTGAGATCGCGCCGATCTCGAAAATGCGGCGCCGCCAACAGGTAGACGGAACGTGGAAGATTACGGGAGCCACAGATGATCCGAAAGTCGATCGTACTTTTCCCGCCGTGTGATCTCGGTCCTCGCACGTGGGGCCGCGAGATCGTTATTGCGCAGACCCCCGCCTATCTCGGTAAGGTGCTATTGATGCACGCCGGGGAGGCGGGCGGCTTGCAGTATCACGTCGACAAGGTCGAGACGTTCTACCTGCATAGCGGGGAAGCCCTGGTCGACTACGACAATGGCGAGGGCAAGCTCACGCGCCTCGCGATGCGCGAAGGGATGTCCGTCCATGTGCCGGCGGGCGCGCCGCATCGGGTGACAGCCGTGCTCGATTGCGTGTTCTTCGAAGTTAGTACGCCGCACTTCGATGATCGCGTGCGGGTCGAAGCGGAATACGGAGAGCCGGAGACAGGTGGACTCCCAACCACTCGGCCAGCATAGCCTCGTGGCGCTGATCCCGGCCCGTCAGGGCTCCAAGCGCTGCGTGGGGAAGAACACCAGGCGTCTCGCCGGGAAACCGCTCCTGGTCCACTCGATCAACGTCGCGAAGTCCTGCGGGCTGTTCCAGTCGATCATTGTCTCCACTGACGATGTGGAGACGTTCGCCTACGCCAAAGCAGCCGGCGCCGATGTTCACGCCCGTAAACCCGAACACGCGACGGACCAGGCATCGGACTACGCATGGGTGTCTGACGTCATGGAAGGCCGCCCTGAAGAGATCTTCTGCATCCTGCGGCCCACGTCACCTTTCCGGACAGCGAGCACGATCAGACGCGCCTATGCCCGGTTAATCGGCACGGACGCCCATTCCGTGCGCGCGGTGGAGCGCGTCAGTCAGCATCCCGGCAAGATGTGGGTCGAAACCGGGAAGTACATCGCGCCGATGATCGACAATCGCCACCCGGACGGCACGCCGTGGCACTCAAGCCCCACGCAACTCCTGCCGCTGGTCTACGTGCAAAATGCGAGTCTGGAAATGGCGTGGTCGTGGGTGTTGCAGCAGTATCGAACGATCAGTGGCGAGCTCGTATCGCCGCTCCTCACGGATCCGGTGGAAGGCTTCGACATCAACACCGAAGAAGACTGGGAAAAAGCCGAGTTACTGGCACGAAAGATGGCAATCTGCTAATCTAGGCGCGTTTATTGACTTATTTTGGCCTCCGAAGCCAAAGGTTGCAGGTTCAAGTCCTGCTGGGCGCACCACGATTCCTCTCCTAGACGCCGATATTTCGGGCGTACAAAATCAACAAATACGACGTTTTGAACCGCTACCCATGGCACGGTTCCATGGCACGCGTTTAGTCTTTGACGGCGTTGACGGCGAGGTCGTAGAGCGCCTGGTCGACGTCGTACTCCATCGTCTGCCGGATGTCCGCGTGGATCGCTAGATAGTGGGCCGCCTCAATTCCGTGCTGGCGCACCGTGCGCGCGATGAACGCGTGCCGAATGTCATAGGGGTGGAGATCATCCGGCGCCGGCCACGGCTGCGGCGTCTCCCGCGCGTGCGCTTCCCAAATCGCTTTGGCCTTCTCCACAGCCAGTAGGAACGACGTGCGCATACTGGACGCGCTGAAGGGACCGAACGCATTGGCCGCAGCAAACGCGCGTAGGGCCGCGGCCGCGCGCCGGGTGATCGGCATCATGCGGCCCTTGACGCCTTTCCCCTTGCGTCTCGGGACGATGTAGACCTGCCGCGCGGCGAGATGGAGATCGGCTTTCGTGAGTCGCTGAATCACCACATGCGGCCAGCCCGTCTCGAGCATCACGCGCAGGCGCATCTTCGATAGCGACTGTTCCCCATCCTTGTACTGCTGCCCCTTTATGCGTTTCCCGCGGTTCGGCATCTGGAACAGGATCAACCGCGCCACGACATACGGGAAATCACGCGGCCGCTCGCGACGGGTCTTCGGCGGCCGTGGCACGGCGCGGACAGGATTGATGCCGCCGATCCCGAATTTCCACGTGAAGAAGTTAGCGAGCTCGCGGCGACGATGGCGACGGGTGCTGTTCGCCACTCCGGCCACGTCCCACGCGGACATCTGCGTGGCGATCTTCTCCGGCGTGATCTCCTCAATCGCCAGTTCTTTGAACACGGTGAGCCAGTGGTTGATCGCGATCGTGACATCGACAAGGCGCCGGCCCTTGAACGTGTTGAGGAATTCGACCGTGGCGGGCGCAAACGTCTGCGTCTGCTTCGTGATCACGCCGTGGCGACGTTCCTTGATCCATGTCTGGCGCGCGATGATGAGGTTGCCGAGATCGCTTTCTGGCGCGTAGCGGCGTTCCCGTTGCGTCCCGCCGACGTTGGTGACGACGCGGTAGCCGATCTTGTCGCGATAGATGCCGGTGACGCGTGTGGGGCTGTCCCGTGTTTTCTTCTTCCGCACGTGCGTCTTTATTTGGTAATGGAGAACGTCCCACGCACAGTGGCCGAACCGAATGGGTCCGTTGTCGTGATCACGAATTGCATTGAGCCAGCAATCGTGCTTCCGATCAGATTACCGCGCCACGTTGAAAGCGACAGATTTGCTCCTGGTATCAATTGACCGCCCCCTGACAGTGCCACAACGTTGTCCGTACCAACGGATCCACTTACTGGAAAATTAAAGCCGCCAACGGCCATCGTCCCAGCCAGATTCGATCCGGATTGCTGTGGCGTGAACACGTGTCCGCCGCCCGTGCCAATTGCGATGCAAAACCCTGATGCGGCCCCCGTCTCTGTGCAGTTATCGATTCGATATGTGCCAGTGTATTGGCCTGTGACCGTAGGCGTGGCTGGGGTCGGTGCGGTCGGTGAATTGCCACCTCCGCCGCACGCGGAAACGACAACCATCGTAACTAGAAGCGCTACAAGACGCATAGTGTCTCCTCACTCAACCTAGGGTGACAGATTGGTTCACTGGAAACGATCTCAGCCGTTGCGGTTACCTGTGTCACGACGTATAAAGGGCTTTCCCTAATCAACGCCGTATGTCGTTGCCGGGAACCCGTTAACAATTGCCTTTCCCCTGGTCGATAGGCGGCTCACATGAAGCCCGTTCGGCGTCGTCGTTCGGTTGTTATCTCCTCCCGCGTCGCTTCGCAGCTGCGATTCCTTCGCGCGTCGTTCCTTGCTTCTGATTCGGCTGGTCGCTTGGCTCTTCTGGCGCTCGCGACTCTGAGCGCACTTCCGCGAGTCGAGCCGTTGACACCAAAGCCGCGCGCCCCGCTACGCCCGCATCCTTGAATTGACGAATCACAAATTGTAATTCAGGAGACGACTCCTCTTTCTCCATCTTCAGGACGGAGCGAAACAGGTCGACCATGTCGATGTGGAGAGCGTCAAGCAAGTCTATAAGGCTGGAGATTCGGCCGATGCGCCCGGCCTCTATCTCCGTGACCGTTTTATTCGTCGGTCCACCCTTCGCTTCCAATGAGCCTGGGCTCATGCCCTTTCGCATTCGTTGCTCGGCGAGCTTTGCGCCCACTTCTTTCCAAAACTGGTCAGGAGTCACGCCGCGATAGTAGGAAATCTCTCCTAAAGAGACAAGTAAATCGTTACGCATCAATAGGTTCCAAGTTATTTCGCTAATTGAGGAAATACTTCCTTGACAATCAAGGAACTACTTCCTTAAAGTAGCGTTTATGACGCTTCGTGAGTTGCGCGAAAAGAAAAATCTTTCCCAAGCCCAAGTCGCAACGCGCGGCGACATCGAGCAGACCACTGTCAGTCAGCTGGAGCTCGGGAAGATTCAAGATCCTCGGTCCTCAACACTTCAGGCGCTGGCGTCGGTCTACGGTGTGCGGTTACAGGCCGTCGTAGACGCGCTAGCGGAATCCATCGAACAGGCGGCGGCCTGATGGCTTCCCGCCAACCCTCTCCGCTGATGACGCCGGCCGAAGTCGCCGGCGTGTGGCACCTCACCAAGCGCACGGTGATCGCGCGGACCAAGCCCGGTTCCCGGAAGCGCAATCGCGTCGAACCCTGTTTTCTCACGCCCGACTTGCGGTGGAAGCGCGAGGACGTCTACGCCGATCTGGAGCGCGCCAGTTTTGAACGTGAGCGCATGCAGCACTCGGGGCTGAGACAGCGACGGGTGGCCTAGTCATGGCCCACCATCTCGATCGCAGCGTCGGCAGTGACCTCTCCTATCTCGTGCTCGAGCGCCGCCAGCGCGAGGCGCAGTTGATCGCGCAAGGACTCGACTCGTCGCATCAGACGCTCCACCCGATGGCTGGCGTGGCGTATTGCGAAGACTTCATCGCCGACCGGGAGCGGTTCGCGGGCGATCAGGCGCGGCCCAACCCCAAGACCATCGCAATCGGTGAACAGGACTAGTTGCTTCGTCATGAGCCCAAGTCTCGCGCAGCCGTCTCTCCCGACGCCTCTCCTAGTTTCAGAGAAGCGCGGCAAACAAGCGAAATCTCTTATCCAGAAATCGGATAAAACGCACGCGCTCCTCGGCCAGTGCATGGAAGACACGCGCATCGCCGCCGGGTTGAATCTCGATGAATACGCGCACGCGATTGGGAAAGACCCCAGTCAGGTGAAGCGCCAGATCGAAGGCAAGGAACGCCCACAGATCGAAGCCGTGTTTGCGGTCGAGCGCTTTCAGGTGTTGCTGATTACGGCGATGGCGAAGCGCATCGGGCAGATCGAAGTGGAAACGGTGATTCGGATTCGGAGATCAGCATGATGCACCCCTTCGCCCTCTTCTTCTCGTTGATGCTCCTAGGCTTGGGCTTCTCGTTGGCCATGCTGGCGAGAAATCCTGAATCACGGCAGTTTGCGCGCGCCTGTCTGTTGAGTGGCTTAGTGATTGGCGTGCTGGCCTTTGTCGGCTGCGCAAGTTCCAACACCGGACGCGGCTTGAACATCGGCGTGATCGCCGCAGCGGGCCTGGATGTGCATTCCTCCCCACGACAAGGGGCGGTCGGGATGCGCGAAGGCAATCGATTGATGGGCGATGGCTTGTTGCAACAGACGCTTCTCAAGAGCCTCGGTGTCTCCACGGTGATCGCGGGCGCGGCCATCTTGACCAATAAGCAGCATCCGATCTGGGCGCATGTCGTGCGATCCGTCGTGATGGTGGCGTGGGTCGGGGCCAGTGTTCACAACTACCAATTACGGAAGTGATGTTTTTGCGCTAGCGCTCGCGGTGGTCGCGGCCTTAGTGCTTCGCATGACGCAGTAGTTAGACAAGTTTGAAAGAGGGGACTGAGCCTAGTGTGCAACTTTCTATCGGCCATCGTGCTTCGCAATGGGGACGTGTTGACACATCCCATGCTGGATTCGCATTTGCATTTAATTCAGCACTTCAAGTTGCCGGATACGCGTGAGCATCATCAGCACTTCGCCAAAGTCGAACTGACGCCCACGGGTGACTGGCTGGACGTGTCGGCGTGGCAGTTCCGGTTAGACGAGCATACGGCGCCGGGCTGGTGGGAGGACGTGAAGGCGTCCGCAGAGTCCACCCTACGCGCACGCGCGGAAAAGATGATTCTCAAGACCGGTGAGCACTCGCTGTTGATTGATGGCTGCTGGATCATCGGCGGTGACGCCGTGATTCGGGATGTGCGCGCAGCGCGCATCCCGCGCGTCAGTGGCGGCACGATCTCCGATGTCAGTGGCGGCACGATCTCCGGTGTCTGTGGCGGCACGATCTCCGATGTCAGTGGCGGCACGATCTCCGGTGTCAAGGGCGGCACGATCTCCGATGTCTGGGCCGGCACGATCTCCGATGTCAGGGGCGGCACGATCTCCGGTGTCAGTGGCGGCACGATCTCCGGTGTCAAGGGCGGCACGATCTCCGATGTCTGGGGCGGCACGATCTCCGATGTCAGGGGCGGCACGATCTCCGGTGTCAGTGGCGGCACGATCTCCGGTGTCAGGGGCGGCACGATCTCCGGTGTCAGGGGCGGCACGATCTCCGGTGTCAGTGGCGGCACGATCTCCGGTGTCAGGGGCGGCACGATCTCCGGTGTCTGGGGCGGGCCCTGGAAGCCGCTCCTTGACGACTCCGCAAAAGCGCACGTAGCCATGAAGGCATCAGAGAAACCGAAGGCGAAGCCGCGATCAAAGGCCAAGACCGCGAAGAAAGCGAAGCGCGTATGAGCTACGGAAGCCACACTCACAACCAGATCGAGCGCGACGAATCACCGCTCGAGGACGAAACCACCTTCGCGTGCGCCTGTGGTGACGAGCAATGCATTGGCCACAACGACGACGCCGCGAACATCAACATTCACGGCACGTGGTACGCGGCGGATTGCGCGATGGCCAATCATCACCCGCTCGTAGTCGCCAGCCGTGAACGCGATGCGATGAATGAGAGGAGACGGTAATGGGCGCACAGGTGATCGACATGTATCCGGTCTCAGCCGAGAGTATTCAGCGCGCGAAAGCGGCGGCGGTGGATGAACTGATCGACTCGACCGCGCAGTTGCTGTATCGGGCGCGGACGCTCTACATCGGGAGTCTCGCGTTGCCGTGGGGGATGTTGACCGATGGGCAGCGGGACGGCTATCGGCTCGAAATGGACGCACTGATTAAGGGGGAACTGTGAGCCGTAGCAATCCGAGTGAGCACCTGTCGAATCCGTCTACGAGGTGGTTTGAGTGGAGCGGCGACAAGGGCGAGATCAAGTACTACGACAAGGACTCCAGGAAGGACATGCAAGTGGCGTTGCCGTTCGCCTTCATCCTTTTGGACGAACTCGCGAGCGTGCGCGGCTGGCATGACGCCAGCAGCAGCGGCATCTATTCCAATGAGGTTCGGGATACCACGCAAGAAACGCTGGTCGTCAAGAGCTTCAAGGGTGGCTTGATCGCGGAAGGCAAATACAAGGCGATCAAGCTTGACGTGAACGCGGCTGGCGGTGATTACAACGCCAGCCTCTACATCGCGTTCAAGGGCGAGAGCGGTGAATACGTTATCGGATCGCTCCGTATGAAGGGCGCGGCGCTTGGTTCCTGGATGGAGTTCCGCAAGGCGCACCGTGCCGACATCTACAAGAAGGCCATCAATATCCAGTCGTTTGTTGAGGGGAAGAAGGGCAGCGTGACATTCCGCGTGCCTGTGTTCTCGCTCAAGGTTGTGTCCGCTGAAGCTGAGGCGATGGCGGTCAAGCTCGACACGGAGCTGCAAGAGTTCCTCAAGGCATATCTCCAGCGCAATAAGCGCGATCAGGCAGAGACGATCGCGCAGCAACCCGGACACGTCACGGATGAAGCGGTGGCCGCTGGTGTGGCTCCCTCGCGTGACATCACCGACGACGACATTCCCTTCTAGGACGCCATGCGCAACCGTCTACTCGATCTCGAAACGTGCCCTCATCCGGACGCCCAGAAGTGGGTCGATCCGGTCAAGGCTCCGTCGAATTACAAGGACGAAGCGAAGAAGGCGGCGTACATCGAGGAAGCCACTATTGAGCGTAACGAGAAACTGGGGCTTGATCCAGACCTGAATCGGATCGTGGCGCTCGGCTTCCATGATGTGCCGATGGGTGAGCCCACGGTCTACCTGTGCGCCGACGAGCTCGAGGAACGCGAACACCTCAAGATGTTCTGGGGCAGCTACGCGGAGCGCACGACGCGGTTGATTGGCTACAACTCGCAGCGGTTCGATCTGGTCGTGTTGGCGATGCGCTCGCTCTACCTGAATGTGCAGCATCCCGAACTAGTGATTGCGCCGGCCTGGAAGTCGCCGCATGTGGACATCTGGGAGAAGTTGAGTTTCGGCGGTGCGCGACGGGATGTGAAGTCGCAGCGGTTCTACTGCAACCGGCTCGGCATCCCGATCTATGACGACATTACCGGCGCGGACGTGGCCGCGATGGTGGCCGCTGGCGAGTGGCAGAAGGTGCATGACCACTGCCTCTCCGATCTGGGCTTGTTGCGTGCGCTGGCTGAATGGGTTGGCGTATTGCCGACTTCGGTTCCCTTTATGCCGACACCGGCAGAAATGGCGGCACCCTTCTGATGGCGATCATTCCAAACCAGTGGTGCGAGAAATGCGCCGAAGACGCCGAAGAGAACGATCCGCCTGTGCCGGCGGAATACGAGCTGGACTCATGGGGCGATGGCTCTGGTGGTGGAGGGTTCCTCTGCGACAACTGAGCCATCGCCATGGCGGAAGCCGCCCATGAGCGCAAATTGGAGCGCTTCTATGGTAGCTCGTCTCCACAGTCGATCTCAGAACTCACAGAGAGCGCCTATCGAGAGCGGGCGGAATTGAGAAGGCGGGATTAGATGGCGACGGCTTCCAATTCCAAGTTCGGCGAGAGCGGCGAATCGCTCGCGGAGTATCGCATCCGCCGACGCAATGGCCGCAAGACCAAAGAACTGGGCACCAAGACGCAATTGCGGGTGCGTGACGGGATTGGCTGTCGCTGGCCGGGGTGTGAGTACTGGAAGCACGGCGTAATCGTGGAAGGCGCGCATCTCTTTGATAAGGGCATGGGCGGCGATCCCAAGCAGATTCGCACGAAGGTCGAGCTGATGATGCGGCTCTGCAAGGTGCATCACCAGGGGCCGCAGTCGATTCACTCTGGGCATCGAGAGATTGAGTTTCTGACCGAGCGGAAAGCCGATGGCCCGTGCGCGTTCAAGAGCCGCAAGAGCCTGTTCGACCGCTTCACCACGGACGGCATCGAGAACGACTGGGATGTTAGAAGCCATCGCAACGAAGCGGCGGCGGATGAAGGCGAGGACGACGAATGATTAACGACAAACCGCACTACGGTTTTGCCCACGTTGGTGGGAAGTTGAGTCTCGACTTCAAGACGCCGTTCACCGCGTGGATCGCCAAACTGGCCGGCGACACTGGCGCCGAAGTCGTGATCTTCGTCGCGGACAAAGCGTGGTTGAAGACGCGACAGCAGGAAAAAGGCTTTCACGTGATGATCCAGCCCCTTGTTGCTAAGACCGGCTGGAAGATCGCGGCGCTCAAGCAATACCTCTTAGGCGAGATTTTCGGATGGGCTGATCTCACGGAGGGTATCCGCGTGTTGGTGGAGCCGTCCACCGCGGCCCTCAACAAGAAGCAATACAGCGAACTGATCGAGCAGACGCTCGAGATCGCGGCCACGGAGTTTGATACCTGGCTGGAAGCACCGAGCGAATGGAAAGAGCGACACGAGAAGGAACGTAAGCAGGCCGCTAAGAAGTTACAGACGGCGGCCTGAGCGATGTATTGAGCGAATGAGGCGGCGGCGTGGACGGTGACACGCAGCGATGGACGCTTAAGCGCGTCGGGCTTACTGGAGCGCAACGCAATAGCGAGGACGGACCTGAAATCCCAACCCTCACGCCAGTCCCCGATAGCAGGGTTAGTACCTGCCCGTCTCATTCGTTCAGTAGATCGTTCTCTAGAAGAAGAAATAGAAGAGAAGACTTTTCGCGCTGCGCTCCGAGAGGGCGCAACCGAGAGCGCGATTCGATCGACCGGGGCGGGTGGCGGCAGTGAACGGACAACAGGAGAGCAGATGGCTGTAAAGGTAACGCAAGACCCAGAGAACGAGATCACCACGGAAGTGATCGCCACGTCGATCCAGGCGATTGCAGATGCGATGAAGAAGATCCGCGCCGGTCGTTTAAACGACGCCGCAATCCTGCAATTGATCTACGCCGCCTGTTACCCCAAAGTGCCGCGCGATCAAGTCAAAACCGTGTTCCTGGCGATCAATAGCCTTGAGCAAACGTGGCTGAAGCCTAAAAAAACGAAGTAACAGCGTCCAGAGGGCGCAACCGAGTGGTCCGTGCGTAGGACCGAGATGAGTTGTTGCAGTTTGATGGCGCTAGCGCTCGCGGAGGTCGCGGCCTGATTGTCCCGTCGTCGCACCGAGAGAAGTTTGCAAGTAAATGAGCTGGCCGCATTACGCGGCTGACACGCTGGAAAGACGGCGCATACAACGGAGACACGAAGATGGAAATGCGATTCAACCTGGATAGCTGCAACTCACTTGTAATTTCTGATTCAACCATCGCGGACCCGCGCCCGAACATGTCGCACGGTTGCCGCGCTCCCGATGAAGTGGCCGTGCAGTTTGTGCATGTGCCGCTTGGCTCATCGGATGGACTTCCAGACTTCGTGCAGAACATCAGCCTGCGATGCGGTGAAGCCAAAACGATCGCCAGTGCGTTGATGACGGCGGCTCAGAACGCCAGATAGGGACTGCAAAACGAGGGCCGCGTATTTTAGTTTCTCATAGGAGAAAACGCAACTTTTCGCTTGAGTTTGAAGGTGGGCTGTGAGGTAATAAAAGAACGGCGACGTAGATTGAACCCCGGCAAAGGGTCTACGTCGCCTGACCCTCACGCAAGCCGCACCGTGGTTGAGACACGGAAGCGAATCGACGTAAGAGCTACTGACTATCGTAGCACTCGTCCATCCTTCCTTCCAACTCACACACGGTTCGGCCCATAGAGGCGGTCCTTCATCGACGGGAATATTACGTCTGGGTGTCGGATCGTGATTGTCAGCGACCTACAGGGGGAGTGTCAGAGGTCGCACCGTGGCTGCGAAGCGCCAGAGCGGGACACCGGATCGTATGGCGAGCCGAAAAGTCTAGCGTGAATTGTGATCGTGCCATTACGCGATCCGGTTGCCGTCATGGTGGGCCTCAGGGCACGGGCGGAAGGGCAGGGCATACGTAGGAATACGTCTGCTCAGCCCTCGGTAGGCTCTAGGGATTGGGCGTATGAATAGCTTCCATAAGTCAGTGATTAAGATGCGGCGAGAGATGAAGACGCTGCTGAAAGAACCGGCTACTCGATTGGCCTTCTTGATCAAGTGGAGCGATGTGAGATGCAAGGCGGATAAGGGACTACCGCCTCAAGAACGGAGACGCCGATTTAATCGCTCCACAAGGGCGAGGAAATTGGATTCGCTGAAGTGCTGGGTGTGTGTCAGGGCGGTGAAGTTGATTCGCCACCACATCATCCAGATTCAGCACGGCGGCGGAAATTGGCACATCAACGTGATCGGTATTTGCGAAGGCTGTCACGCGGAAGTGCATCCCTGGTTGGACGCATCGGCGCATCCGATTGTGGAAGAAGCGAAGCAGTTAGATGCCGCGCCGTTTTAGTGCGGACGTTACGCGGTGAGCGCGACATGACGCCGCGATTAGTGAAGGTGGAGCGATGACGGCTCGTGAAAAGTTCTCGTTAGGCGACAGGGTGCGTGAAAGCGCTGCTTATCCACGCTCTCTCCAGCGCCGTAACCTCATCACGACAGGCGTGGTTGTGGGGTTTGGCTTTCTGCGTAATCCGAACGTAGTTCGGATTCGTCGCGACGGCACGAACCACGTGACGACATTCCATATGGATTTTTGGGAGCGAGTGGAACCGGAAGGCGAGCAAAAGTGATCGATCACGCGGCGGTGTGGATGGACACGCTGCAGGGGATATGCGGTGAAACATCCGCTAGTAAGCAGCGCGCATGACTTTGCCCCGAAGTTAAACAGTAGGTATCAAGGCCTACCCGCGTGAACTTTTGAGGTGTGAGATGGATTGCGATAAGCACGGCCCGATGACTGGTTTAGAACTGCGCGAAGTCTATGACGGCGTGAGCGCGTGGATTTGTGAGGCCTGTGAGCAATGGCATCACCGTTGGCCTGAGGGCCATCCACGCCGCGCTAAGACTGAAGTAATTATTCGCGACACCTACCCGCTGAAGTCGTGGGCTCCGAAGGACACACCCGAGTAGTCGGACACGCACGCACCATGAGGACGGACATGAATGGCGCTTCTTTTTCAACTGACGCAGAAGTTAGCCCACGGATTCCAGGGTTTCTGGGTCCGCTGGCCCCGCAAGGTCGGCAAGCTGGAAGCGGAACAAGCATGGAAGAAACATGTGACGCCAGAGGACGAGGAACCGATTCACAAAGCCCTCGATTGGCAGATTCCGATCTTCGAGACGCGGGAGCCGGAATACATCCCACACGCGAAGACGTGGATTCGCAATCGGCGGTGGGACGACGAACCCCCGACGCCCCCGAAGCCGTCGATCGCGATAGTCAGCCGAACTACCGCGACACCGATGGCGGTGCAGCAACTGGACGCCGCCGCCCGGATACGTTCGCTGATCGCGACGGGGATGAGTCCAGAGGAGGCGAAGCGCACGGTCTACCTGGAACTGGGCTGGATCAGAGAGTAAGCCGCGAAGAACTGGCCGCGCAATTCCGCGAGTTTGCCGAGAAGCTGAGTCGAAAGATGGCGATGAAATGACGCCTCTCTTACAGCGTCTCGGCCCGCACGTGGTGAAGGGGACATGATGACCGCTCAATTGAATCTCTTACTCCCGCGAGTCCATCGGAAAGCCGCCGAGATGATGGATCGCTTCTACGAGCAGCTCCAGGACGGCCAGTGGCACAAAGGCTCGGCGCTCTCGACACGGTTGCACACCTCAGATCGCGTGGTGCGCATGTGCGCGGAGCGGTCCCAAGGCCGCGTGATCTCGGGCCAGTTGGGCTACAAGATGACCCGCTTTGCGACGGGGGACGAGATCGACCATGCGGAAGCCTGGTTGATCTCGTCGGCGTCGAAGATGAAAGAGCGCGCGGTAGAGATTCGGATTTGTCGGAACAGGAGCGGGTGCGCGGCATGAATGCAATCACGGAGCTCGAGAATTGGCTGAAGTTGATGGATCACGATCCCGCCGATTCGACGCCGCTTGAAGATGCCGTGGTCGAAGCCATCGAGGCGCTGAAGGCGTGCGAGCGCGCGAGTCATGTGGGCGAGTCGTGGGAGGGCCGCATGAAGCGGTTGGCGTGCTTCGGAGCCGCCACCATCGCGAACGGAGATATGCGCCAGTGCCAGTTTTGCCAAACGTCGGTGGCGTGGGACTTGGTGGATCACGGCTTCTTCGGATTTAAGGCGTCGTGCCCGATGAAAGCGAAGTCATGAGACGCGCTGCCCGTGTGGATAACACCGCCAAAGAGTTACGCGCCTATGCGGAGTCGATCGGCTTCGTGGTCGCCCATATCGGCGGCGTGATCGACTGCCTGCTGGTGTGGGGCACCACCGTACTCGCGGTCGATTGGAAATCCAAGGGTGGGGAACTCACGAAGGATCAAGCCAAGTGGATCGCCAAGGGCATCCCGATTCGTTTCGTGACCACGCCGGCCCAGGTGGAAGCGTTGAAGGATGAAGTACGCGGGAGGGCGGCATGAGCGGCCTCACCGCGGGTTCCTTCGTACCCGGTGATCCCCGCGCGGTGGCTGGTGGCCTCAAAGCCGGACGCGGCAAGAAGTGGGAGGCGATCAATCGCATCTGCCGGCTGTTTCCTGACGTTCCTCGAGCCGCGGCGAATGCGATCTATGAGGCGGCCTATCACAACGGGAAGATGTCGAAGCGACGACAGAAGGTGACGCGATGAGCTTTCTCTGCTTCTTCGGTCACTCCTCCGACTGGACCCGCGTACTCGTGGAGGGCGTGTGGCATCGGCAGTGCATCCGATGCCAGCAGCCGACGACACCACTACTAGTCAATGACGAGGGGACCGCCATTACCCCGGCGAAGGTACCCCCGATTGTCCAGCGACACGCGGAGAAGCAGCAGAAGGTCAAGGTCAAACGTGCGGTGCGGGTACTGAAGTTGGCGAGGAAGCAAGCGTGAAGTACTTGAGCGTGTGCAGCGGGATCGAAGCCGCCACGGTCGCTTGGCATCCGCTCGGCTGGCATGCTGTTGCCTTCTCGGAAATTGAGAAGTTCCCATGCGCCGTGCTGGCGCACCACTATCCGACCGTCCCGAATTGGGGCGACCTGACCAAGTTCAAGGACTGGCCCGATGCAACTCTCGATCTTCTCGTCGGCGGAACTCCCTGCCAATCGTTCAGCGTCGCCGGCCTCCGAAAGGGATTGGCTGATCCGCGTGGCAATCTGGCCCTTACGTATCTTGCCGTTGCTGACCGCTATCGGCCCGAGTGGTTGGTCTGGGAGAACGTGCCCGGCGTGTTGTCAGCAGACGACGGACGGGCGTTTGGAGCCTTCCTCGGGGGACTGGTCGAACTCGGGTATGGGTGGGCCTATCGAGTCCTGGACGCTCAGCACTTCGGAGTGGCCCAACGACGCAAGCGTGTGTTCGTTGTCGCAAGTGCTCGAGGCTGGCAACGTGCCGCAGCGGTTCTTTTTGACAGCGCGAGCGTGCGCGGGGATTCTCCGCCGAGCCGAGAAGCGGGGCAGAGAGTTACCGGCACCATTGCATCGCGCACTTCAGCAGGTGGCGGACTCGGCACCGATTTCGACTGCGATGGTGGGGTGATTCACTGTGAGCCCGTTAGCCGCGCCCTGACGGCCTGCGAGACAGCAACGGGACGCCTGGACCCCAATGAGCAGGAATTCATCGCGCATTCCCTCCGTGCCGATGGCTTCGATGCCTCAGAAGATGGCACCGGACGAGGGACGCCATTAGTGCCGATCGCTTTCGCCCATCAAACCGCTGGCGATCACACGACGTCGATGCCGATCGAGAACGATTTCTGCCCAACCCTGAAGGCTGGGCCATCAATGGCGATCGCGTTCGATGCGCGTCAAAGCGACGTCATCCAATACGGCTACAAGACCGGACCACTGGATACCTACGGGCATTCAATGGCGATCGGCTTTCAGTCGTCACAGAGTGGTGTTCGGCAGGTCGACGCGCACGCGACATTAGATAGCAATAACGGAAGCCGACGCCACAACGGCGTGGTGCAAGGGATGGCCGTTCGACGACTGACGCCTCGAGAATGCGAACGCCTCCAAGGCTTCCCAGATGATTACACGCTGATTCCCTATCGCGGCAAGCTCGCAGCCGATGGCCCGCGATATAAGGCGCTCGGAAACTCGATGGCGGTGCCCTGTATGGCATGGATCGGTCGACGCATTGCGCAGGTTCACGAACTCGACAACCAACAACGGAAGCCTCGCGTGAGAGCGGATGTCGTGCCGTTGAAGAGGAAATTAGCTTAGCGCTGCGCTCGCGGTGGTCGTTAACGAGAGCGCGTTAGTTCATGCACCGAGAGAAGTCTGACGATGAGAACAATTGCCGCGACAGAGAATCCGTCCGTGATTGGGGCCGCGCGCACGCGGAATAACGGCCGCTACAACGGTAATGGCCGAGAGTGGGCCACGCCGCCGGAGGTGTTCGATCCGCTCCAGGCTGAGTTTGGGTTCACGCTCGACGCGTGCGCTACGCCACAGAACGCGAAGCTTCCGCGATATTTCACCGAGGCCGAAGACGGGTTGTTTCAGTCGTGGCAAGGGCATCGCGTGTGGCTGAATCCTCCGTATGGCCGCGAGATTTACGCATGGACGCGCAAGGCGCGAGAGTCGCGCAACGACGCGGAGATTATCGTGGGTTTATTGCCGGCGTCTACAGACCTCTCGTGGTGGCACGACGACGTTTTAAGTGGAGACGCTGAGGTGCGCTACCTGAGAGGCCGTGTACGGTTTCTCACCGGTGGCCCGTATCGCGCCAGCGGCTTCTTCGCGTCGGTGGTTGTTATTTGGCGGCCACGAGCAGGCACGGTGTGTGAGCTAAGCGGCACTCGGTAACGCCCTCCGCGAGCGCAGCGCAGGACTAAGACTTTACTTTCAAGGACGTAATTTCTCATGAGCGAGACACAGGACGTACAGCAGACGGGGAGGATCGAGACCCTCCGAGAGACGGCGAGACGAGCCGCGCAGGCTGAGCATGTGAGGCAATTGCCCGATGGTAATCCCAACGGCACCACGCTTGACGATGTGGCCGATGTCGTCGCCAGGGTAACGCTGCAAGAGTTCAGGCAGGAACTACAACACCTTGACGAGCGCACGTATGGCGTTGGCAACGTCCCGCCGTTCGGCCCGACCAGATCGATTATCAAGAGGCTCGATGCGCTCCTCGCCTCGTTCGATCCCCCACGAGAGCAGGGACAAGAGACACCGCACATCGAACACGATCTGGACTGCCAGAGCCATTTCTGCGGCCAGTGCGGGTTTGATATTGAATGCGAATGCCACTGCGATCAACCACGTCGCCAGCCGTGCGGCTGCGAACACCAAATAAAGCTCGGGCAGGCGTGGGTCACTCGCGTGACGAGCGACGATGGCCCGGACCTGTAACTA
>Ga0193752_1000351_pt1 | contig 47128 bp, 39 predicted proteins | sample H1c1metaG_FD_144924 | JGI IMG/M metagenome (GOLD analysis project Ga0193752, IMG submission 144924) | Soil microbial communities from a riparian zone of the East river system, Colorado, United States - H1c1 | ecosystem: Environmental > Terrestrial > Soil > Riparian zone | place: USA: East River...
CTCGATGGCCACTGGTTGACCGCCGCGCAGACAGACAACACCCTCACCCGCCACAATTCTTCCGATGGCGGTCACGCGAACATCTCCGAGCGATGGGAGTGACGTGATCGATGCGGCATCTTTGGCAGGAACTGTGAATAGCAGTTCGTAGTCGTCTCCACCAGCAAGCGACATCCGTTCGCATTCGCGCTCGTTGAAGAGCGCTCGCATCGAACTCGACGCGGGCAAAGCACTTAAGTCGACCTGCGCGGCACACCGACTCTTGGCAGCGATGTGCCCCAGATCAGCAATCAATCCATCGGAAACGTCGATGGCAGCGCTCGCGACAGACCTTAAGCCACGGCCCAATTGCACCCGAGGTTCTGGCCACAGGAAGCAATGCAGCAGGTGATCGGCGTGTGTCGACGCTGGCAACGAACGTTGCAGCACGGCCAGGCCCGCAGCGGCCTCGCCGGGTACACCTGATACAAACAGAATGTCGCCTGGTTTTGCGCCGTCGCGCGTCAGCCAGCGGTCTTTCTCCACTAGTCCCAGAATTTGAACAGTAATACTGAGTGGACCCCGCACGGTGTCGCCCCCTACTAGCGCAACATTTTGTGCGTCGGCCAGTCGATACAGTCCCGACGAAAACCCCGCTAACCACGCTTCATCGCGCACCGGGAGCGACAAGCTCAACGTCATCCATGCCGGTTGCGCTCCCATCGCAGCCATGTCGCTCAGGTTAACGGCGAGTGCGCGATAGCCAATCGCCGCCGGATCTGTGCCTTTCGGAAAGTGCACGCCTTCCACAATCGTGTCGACTGCGGCAACGAGGCGCTGACCGGCCGGCACATCAAGCACCGCAGCATCGTCACCCACGCCGAGCACCACGTCGGTCCGAGTGGAGGGCCGCGAGAAGTAGCGAGTAATGAGATCGAATTCGGACATGAGCTTGCGAATCCGGTCGACGAATCGGATAAAAGAATGGGTCGCTAGTCGACGCGAGCGCCTTGCTCAGCCGCTCGCTTCACGCGCGCAGCTTTATCGAGTACCGCGTTGATGTACCGATGACCATCCGTCGCGCCGAAGCGCTTGGACAAATCGACGGCTTCGTTGATCACTACTTTGTAGGGCACGTCGAGTCGCGACGTGAGCTCGTAAAAACCGATCAACAAGATCGCGTGCTCGACCAAATCGAGTTGCTCGACGGGCCGATCCGCATGCTCTGCGATCGCTAAGTCGAATTCTTCCTTACGCGACGTGCACTCGTTGACGAGTTCACTGAAGTACTCAGCATCCGCAGCCGCTAATTCTTCGCTGCCTAAATACTGCTTGAGCAATTCGTCCGCGCTATGTCGCGTGAGCTGCCATTGATACAGCACTTGCATCGCGCACTTACGCGCAACACTGCGGCCGCGAGTCATCAGTCGAGTGCTACTCATGTTGCGCGCCCAATTACGCGAATCAAGTTCGCCATTTCGATCGCACACAAGGCGGCATCCGCGCCTTTGTTGCCTGTTAGCGTATCCACATGCGTATCGGCTTGCGGTCGCGCGCCATCTTGCGTCTGCTTCACTTCCAAGCCTGCACGCGCCATCGCTTGCTCAACGTTGTCGGTAGTGAGCACGCCGAAGGCAATCGGCACACCGGTGCTGAGGCTGGCTTGCATCAAACCGCTCGCACATTCGCCGGCTACGTAGTCAAAGTGCGCGGTGTCGCCACGGATGACTGTGCCTAGCGCGACGACAGCGTGATATTTGCCGCTTCCCGCAAGCTTCTGCGCAGCAATGGGCAACTCGAAAGCGCCCGGCACGCGCGCCACGACAATATTGCTCTCCACCGCCCCTTGCCGCTTCAGCATTTCGATTGCGCCGTCGAGCAGACGATCGACAATGAACGCGTTGAATCGAGCCGCAACGACCGCAATGCGCAGATCGCGAGCTTGTAATTCGCCTTCTAGGGTTTGAACGGGCATAACGGGCCAACGAGGGAGGGAATCGTCATTATAAGCGATGCGGTCAGGCTTCTTTGGACTGAAGCGGTCGCCACACGCACTTGGATTAGCCGTGGACGTACTCGACGACTTCCAGATCGAAGCCAGAAAGGCCTTGCATCTGCTTCGGCGCAGACAATACCCGCATTCGGCTCACCTTCAGGTCACGCAGAATCTGAGCGCCGATACCATAGGTCCGCAATACGTTGGGACCCGGCGTCTCGCTCTTGCGAGCTCCCGACTTCAGATCCTGCACCGCATCCATCAATTCGCGCGGCGTCTCTTCGGGCCGAAGCAATACGACTACGCCGGTGCCTTCCTTCGCAACGCGAGCTAAGGCGTCACGTAGCTGCCACCCGAGCGAGTCGCTCTTGATGCCAATGACGTCGCGCAATGTTTCCTGCAAATGCACGCGCACCAGCGGCGCCTCAACACTCGTCAAATCTCCCCGAACGAGGGCCAAATGCACGGTGCGATTGACATGATCTTCATAGCTGTACATCGAGAACGGGCCGAACTCCGTCTGCACTTCCTGCTCGGAAATACGTTCGACCGACTGCTCTTTTTCGAGCCGATAGCGAATCAAGTCCGCAATCGTGCCGATCTTGAGTCCATGTTGCTTCGCGAATACTTCGAGTTGAGGCCTGCGCGCCATAGTGCCGTCGTCGTTCAGGATCTCGACGATCACGCTTGCCGCTTCGGCGCCTGCCAGGCGAGACAAATCGCACCCTGCTTCGGTATGTCCGGCACGCGTCAGCACACCGCCTGGTTGAGCCATCAGCGGAAAAATATGCCCCGGCTGCCGCAAGTCTTCGGCCTTGGCGTCCGGTCGCACGGCCGTTTGCACTGTGTGCGCCCGATCGTGAGCGGAAATGCCGGTCGTAACCCCTTCGGCGGCTTCGATGGACAACGTGAAATTGGTGGCGTGGCTTGCGTCGGTGTCCGACACCATTAGCGGCAAGCGCAGCTGTCGGCAACGCTCACGCGTCAGCGTGAGGCAAATCAAGCCGCGTGCATAACGCGCCATAAAATTGATGTCTTCGGGGCGTGCGAACTGCGCAGCCATGATGAGGTCGCCCTCGTTCTCGCGCGCCTCGTCGTCCATGATGACGACCATTTTGCCGGCACGGATGTCGGCGATGATTTCCTCGATGCTGTGCAGGCTCATGATGCGGTACGCATGCGTTCCAAATAGCGCGCAATGATATCGATTTCGATGTTCACCGGCGTGCCTACTACATAACCTTTCAGAATGGTCTGATCGCGGGTGTGAGGAATGAGGTTGACGTCGAAGCGGGTAACCGGCCCTGAGTCGCTGACGCCGTTCACCGTCAGACTGACACCATCGATGCAGATCGATCCCTTCGCTGCTACGTACTTACCGAGCGCTTTCGGGATTTCGACGTCGACCCGCAGTGAGCGACCATCGTCACGTAAGGCGACCACCTGACCCATGGCATCGACATGACCGCTCACGTAGTGACCACCCAAGGCATCGCCCGCGCGCAGCGCTTTTTCGAGATTGATGTCCGTGCCCTCGCGCCAATGCTTCAACGTCGTGACGCCCAGCGATTCGATCGACACGTCGACAAAGAAGGAGTCGCCTTCCAATTTCGTCACTGTCAGGCAGCAACCGCTACAGGCAATGCTATCGCCCAGCGCCGTGGCCGAGAGATCGAGTTGAGGCGCGGCGATGCATAGCTCGACATCGCCGCCGCGTGGCGTGACTCGCTTAATGCTGCCAATGGATTGCACGATACCGGTGAACATTCTGAAATCTAACTCGTCGGGCGGAAGCGAAGCCGCAGATCGGATTCGATTGCGACACTTTCATGCAACTTAAAATTCCAACGCTCGGTCATCGAAGTGATAGAGGGCAACTCGAACGCTGATTTTGCGTGTGAGCCGAGCACGACGGGCGCCATGTAAATCATCAACTCATCGACCAGACCCTGTTGCAGCAGCCGCCCCGTCAACCCTGGACCCGCCTCAACTAGTACTTCGTTGCAACCACGGGTCGCCAAGAGCTGGAATACAGCGCCCAAGTCTACGCCATGACCTTGGGCGGCGGACACTTCGAGCACTTCGGCGCCCGCTTTAATCAGGGCGTTGGTCTTTTCGTCATCAGAATTCGTCGTGAGTACGATGATCGATCCCGCTTCGCGAAACAGTTGCGCCGACACCGGCGTGCGTAGCTGCGAATCGCAGATGACGCGCAGGGGTTTGCGACCTTGCATGTCGATCTCAGTGGAGCGCACCGTAAGCCGCGGGTCGTCGGCTAGCACTGTCCCGATACCGGTGAGAATGGCTGAGGATCGAGCGCGTTGTTTTTGCACATCGAGCCGCGATGCTTCGCTCGTGATCCACTGACTGACGCCATTGGCGAGCGCGATCTTGCCGTCCAAACTCATGCCGATCTTCACGACCACCCAAGGCCGGCCGTGCTGCATACGCTTGAAGAATCCAACGTTGATTTCCCGCGCTTCCTCTGCGAGCAGACCTGCGGCAGCGCTGATACCCGCTGCTTCCAGTCGCGCTGCGCCAGTGCCACTCACTTGCGGATTCGGATCACCGACCGCAAAGATGACTCGCGACACTCTCGCAGCGATCAACGCATCTACACACGGCGGAGTACGCCCGAAGTGCGAGCACGGCTCAAGCGTGACGTAGGCAGTTGCTCCGGCCGCTGCAGTGCCCGCGGCACGCAGTGCATTCACTTCCGCATGCGGTCCGCCAACAGGGCTGGTGAAGCCTTCACCAACAACCCTTTCTCCTTGCGCGAGCACGCAACCAACGCGCGGGTTGGGATCGGTAATGTAAAGCCCACGTCGCGCCATCTCGAGCGCGCGCTGCATCATTGTTGTGTCGAACGCCGTGAACATCGACTTCAACGATTTAAAAGAACAGTGAGGATCATTTCTTCTTCTCTCCGCCGTCCCACAACGGCAGCTGACTCTTGCCTTCTTCTCTAGTCGGCCGATGCTTCAGCTTCTCGATTTCCTCGCGGAATGCTTCGACGTCCTGGAAGCTGCGATACACCGATGCGAATCGCACGTAACCGACTTCGTCGAGGTGGCGCAGCTCTTCCATGGCCAACTCGCCCAATTGACGGGCCGGCACTTCGCGTTCGCCCAATGAGCGCAGTTTGTGGCAGATGTGCGCGATCGCCGCGTCGACCGACTCGCTCGGCACCGGCCGCTTTTCCAGAGCTTTCAACAAACTGCCGCGCAGCTTGTTTTCATTGAATGGCTCGCGACTCGCATCGCTCTTCACGATGCGAGGCATGAGTAGCTCCGCCGATTCGAACGTCGTGAAGCGTTCGCCGCATTTCAAACATTCGCGCCGCCTACGAATCTGCCGACCCTCGTCCGCCAAACGCGAATCGTTGACCTTAGTCTCTTCGTTGTTGCAGAACGGGCAATGCATCGGATGGCGCTTTGGTTGAAGAGTGCTGTCAACCGCCGCGTTCGAGGCCGTCGGGACTGTCGAGACGCGGGACTCGGGACTCGAGATTCGTTCGGACCGAACCACGAAACGCTTCGCCTCTCAAGTCTCTAGTCCCGAGCCCTAAGTCTCGAGTCTCGAGTCTCGAGTCTCGATGCCCAAGTCCCGAGTCCCGATGCCCAGGTCCCGAGGCCCGATTTGCGCGTCTCGTGTCCCGCGTCTCGAAGCTCACTTCAGGCATACACCGGGAACCGCTTGCACAGCTCCCCGACTTGGCCGCGGACTCGCGTAATCGTGGCTTCGTTGTTGACGTCCGACAGAATGTCCGCGATCCAGTTTGCCAACTCCGTGACTTCCGCTTCACGGAAGCCGCGCGTCGTGCAAGCCGGCGAGCCAATGCGCAGGCCGCTGGTGATGAAGGGCGAACGTGGATCGTTCGGCACCGCGTTCTTGTTCACGGTGATATGCGCTTTGCCCAGAGCGGCATCGGCGTCTTTGCCCGTGTAATCCTTGCCGATCAAATCCAAGAGGAACAAATGATTGTCGGTGCCGCCGGACACAATTTTATGGCCGCGCTTCATGAGCGTCGCCGCCATCGCTTGTGCGTTGAGAATGACTTGCTTCTGATACGCCACGAAATCTGGCTGCAGCGCCTCTAGGAACGCAACGGCCTTGGCCGCAATCACGTGCATCAATGGGCCACCTTGAGTGCCCGGAAACACCATTGAGTTCAGTTTCTTCGCGATCTCTTCGTTCGCGCGCGCGAGAATCAAACCACCGCGTGGGCCGCGCAGCGTTTTATGCGTCGTTGTCGTCACCACGTCGGCAATCGGCAGCGGATTCGGATACACGCCGGCGGCCACCAAGCCCGCAACGTGCGCCATATCGACGAACAGGTACGCGCCCACAGAATCGGCAATGGCACGGAAGCGTTCGAAATTCAACACTCGCGAATACGCCGAGAAGCCGGCGACGATCATCCGCGGCTTATGCTCCTGCGCCAGTCGTTCAACTTGCGTGTAGTCGATCAGTCCCGTCTCCGGCACCACGCCGTATTGCACTGACTTAAAAATCTTTCCGGAGAAATTCACTTTCGCGCCGTGCGTTAAGTGACCGCCGTGATCGAGGCTCATGCCCAAAATCGTATCGCCCGGGTTAATCAAGGCGAGATAGACCGCGGCATTGGCCTGCGAACCCGAATGCGGTTGGACGTTTGCGTACGCTGCACCGAAAAGCTTCTTGGCGCGCGCAATTGCCAATTCTTCGACCACGTCGACGTGCTCGCAACCCCCGTAGTAGCGCTTACCGGGATAACCCTCGGCGTACTTGTTCGTCAGGACCGTGCCTTGCGCTTGCAGGACTCGCGGGCTGGCGTAATTTTCGGAAGCGATCAACTCGATGTGCGCTTCCTGTCGGGCACGTTCGGCGTCCAGCGCGGCTTGCAGCTCAGGGTCGAAATTGGCGATTTGAGTATCGGCAGAAAACATCGGGGGGCCTCCATTTTGGAGGCGCGATTGTACAGGACAGCTGCGGGCGGAGGCCTGGGACCGAGCGCCCTGGGCGCACGGCTGAGGTAGCTACGGTCTTCAGTCTCCGGTGTTACCGCTGATTTGGGGCCTCGGGACTCGAGACGCGAGACGCGAGACTCGGGATTCGGGATTCGGGATTCGGGATTCGGGATTCGGGATTCGGGATTCGGGATTCGAGATTCGGGATTCGTTAGAGCCAGGAATTCTGCCGAGTCACGAATCCCGAGTCTCGAATCTCGAATCTCGAATCTCGGGCCTAGTACCTAGTGCCTGGAGCCTAGGGACTAGCGTCAGCGCCTCGCCCTCCGGCGCTCTCGACCATCGAACGCACCACGCCAGTCCAGGCCAGGGCCAGATTCCGGCGGTTATACCCGCCTCCGCCCAATGCCAGCACCCGCCCGTGGCCCAGCCTGTCTGCGAGCGAACATAAGTCGCGAGCCGCCAGAGCGTGCGCGGCCGGCGAGAGCCGAAGATGCGTGATCGGGTCGCCCTCAAGGCTGTCGGCGCCGCATTGAAGGAGGATGAACTCCGGCTTGCCCGCCTCGACGTATTCGAGCACTCGCTGCCAGATGATCTTGAACTCCGCATCTCCGGCGCCCGCCGGAAGCGGCAAATTGAGCTTGGTGCCTTGCGCGGTGCCCTTCCCAGTTTCATCGGCGGACCCGGTGCCCGGATACAGCGAACGACCATCTTCGTGAATGTCGGCAAACAATAAATCGGGGTCGTCGATGAATCCGTAAAACATGCCATCGCCGTGATGAGCATCGATGTCGACATAGGCGATGCGTTGAACGCCGTAACGTGCGCGCAATTGCTCGACCGCCACACCGCAATCGTTGAAAACGCAGAAGCCCGCCGCCCCGTTGCGAGCCGCATGATGCAAGCCGGCGATCGGAACAAAGGCGCGACGCGCCCGCCCGGTCATCAGTGCATCGACTGCAACCAACGTTGCGCCGACGACGTGACTCGCTGATTCGAAAAGTCCCTTCTGCGCAGGCGTATCGCCGCCGTCCAAATAGCCGACGCCGTTGACGCATCGCTCGCGTACAAATTCGACGTACCGGGATTCGTGAAACGATTCGAGCTCTGCCGTCGTCGCGCTGCGCGGCGATTCGTGAATCACTTTCGTATAGAGGCCGCTATTGCGGAATTCCTGCATGAAAGCTTCGTGCCGATCCGGCCCGAACGGATGCCCGCCGGAAAAACCATAGGCCGCAATCGCATCGCCGCTGACTAGAGTCACATCGGAACCCATGCGTACCCCTCGGACTACTGCGAGATGTTGTATTCGATCGTGACGACGACACGTGCCAGCTTGTCGACGGTACTCTTGTCGTAGCGGCCGCCGTAGTCATCTACTTCGACGCTCGCGCCCGCCGGCAAAATGTAGAACGCACCTTGCGAGGCGCTCCGCATCGACCCCACCTTCGCGTTGCCGTTCTTTGCAAACTCCTCAGCGCGTTGCAGCGCGTTTAGCGTCGCCGCGCCGATCAGGGACATCTTGATCTCTTCCAAATTCGAGATCATGTACAGCGGTTGCTGGTGCTCCACCGGATTACCATCTGCTTCGAATTGCAAGATGGCCTTGCTGGCGGCTTGAATCTTGGCCAGATCAGGAGTCGTGACAATGAGGCTCTGCGTTGCAGCGAATCCCTTCTGCACGTAGCGCGTGCGGCCTTCGCGCCCTTCCTCCTCTTCCATATGTGGTCGGACAGACTCTTCAGAGTCCTTGATTGCGGCCGCGTCGAAACCCTGCGCAGTCAGAAACGCACGGACTTTGGGCTGCGCCGCCCGCAGCTTGGTTAGCGCTTCGGCAAACGATGCGCCCCGTAATGTCGTTGTCACCGTCCATTCGGCGCTGTTCGCGGTCACTGGTTTTTCGGCAAGGCCCTTCACAGAAATACTCTGCCTGCCGGCGCCGATGTTTTTCAGTTGTACGCCCGCAATGAAGGCGGCTACGCAGATGCCCACGGCCAGGATGGCGGCAGCGATGATCGAATTGGAATGGCGGACTTCCATAGCTTCCCCTACTAATTCCTGGCACTTGGTGTAGCGGATGCAGAAACGTGCCCGTCTGCGCGACTTTACGGCAGCGACCCATTTGACGCACGTACTTTGGGGGCGCGTCGTTTGGGCAAACGCACTTTGAAGCTGGGCGAGCTTTAGGCGGCGCGAATGCGAGTGGCCCGAGGCATACCCGCCCTGTATCATCCGCGATCCAAACCCGACCCGAATATCGCAATGGCCCAATTCATTTACACGATGAATCGTGTCGGCAAAGTGGTCCCGCCGAAGCGGATCATCTTGCGCGACATCTCTCTCTCGTTCTTTCCCGGCGCCAAGATCGGCGTGCTCGGCCTAAACGGCTCGGGCAAATCATCCTTGCTTCGCATCATGGCGGGCATCGATAAGGAAATCGAAGGCGAAGCACGGCCACAGCCGGGCATCAAGATCGGCTTTCTCCAACAAGAACCGATGCTTGACCCTAAAAAAGACGTGCGTGGCAACGTGCTCGAAGGCGTCGCCGAAACTCAGTCGCTGATCGATCGCTTTAACGCGGTGAGCGACAAATTCGCGGACCCGAATCTCGCGCCAGACGCAATGGAAAAGCTGCTGGAAGAACAAGCCAAGCTGCAGGACGCCATCGATGCCTGTAACGGTTGGGACTTAGAACGCACGCTTGAAGTCGCGGGTGACGCGTTGCGCATTCCACCCTGGGATGCCGATGTCACGAAAATCTCCGGCGGTGAAAAGCGGCGTGTCGCGCTGTGCCGTCTGCTGCTGTCCAAGCCGGACATGCTGCTGTTGGACGAACCGACTAACCATTTGGACGCCGACTCTGTTGCATGGCTTGAGCACTTTCTCGAAACCTATCCCGGGACGGTCATTGCGGTGACCCACGATCGCTACTTCCTCGACAACGTCGCCGGCTGGATTCTCGAACTCGATCGCGGCCACGGCATTCCTTGGGAAGGCAATTACTCGTCGTGGCTGGAGCAGAAAGAGAAGCGCCTCGGAGTCGAAGAGAAGCAGCAGGAAGGCTTACGCAAAATGCTCGCCAAAGAATTGGAATGGGTGCGCCAGAATCCCAAGGCGCGACAAGCCAAGAGCAAGGCCCGCATGCAGCGCTACGAGGAACTCGCCTCGCAGGAATTCCAAACCCGCAACGAAACCAACGAGATTTACATCCCGCCTGGTCCGCGTTTAGGTGATTTGGTCATCGAAGCCAAAGGTCTCAGGAAGGCTTTCGGCGATCGCTTGCTGTTCGACAATCTAAATTTCAACCTGCCACGCGGCGGCATCGTCGGTGTCATTGGCCCGAACGGCGCCGGTAAGACCACACTTTTCCGCATGCTCACGGGCCAAGAAACACCGGACGCGGGCGAGATGCGAATGGGGCCGAGCGTGCAGCTCGCGTATGTCGATCAATCGCGTCAGTCGCTCGACGACAAGAAGTCGGTGTGGGCTGAAATCTCCGGCGGGCTGGAGATCATCAAAGTTGGCAACTACGAAACATCGTCGCGCGGCTACGTGGGTCGATTCAATTTCCGCGGTACGACGCAGCAACAAATGATCGGCGAACTCTCAGGTGGCGAACGCAATCGCGTCCATCTGGCCAAGGTGTTGAAGAGCGGCGGCAACGTTGTGTTGCTCGACGAACCCACGAACGATCTCGACGTCGAAACTTTGCGCGCGCTGGAAGAGGCGCTATTGAGTTTCCCCGGCTGCGCCGTGGTCATCTCGCATGATCGCTGGTTCCTGGATCGCATCGCGACCCACATCCTCGCCTTCGAGGGAAATAGCGAAGTTGTGTGGTTCGAAGGCAATTACCAGGAATATTCGGAGGACCATCGCAAGCGCAAGGGCGCGGATGCCGATACACCAACGCGCGTGAAATATCGGAAGCTGGACGCGTAATCGTCAGCGAGCCGCTGTGACGCGCGACACTGAACCGGAAAGGTAGACGCGTCACGCTTCGACCTTCTAACGAGGGGACCCGATGAATCTGCAAGCCCTCAGCGCAGTCTTAATGGTCTTCGGCCTCCTGCTAGCCGTCATTGGTCTTCGCAGACTGTGGCGTCGGAAGTTCGTCTCCGGTTCGGCCAGTTTCCTATCGGCCAGCCTGCTCGGGTTCGCTGCAGCGTTAGTGTTCGTCGTCGCCAGTAATTTGCGCACGTATGCCCGTCTGACGTACGAAGCTCCCGTCGCAGATCTCATCTTCAAAGCCGCGGGTACGAAGCGCTTCGAGGCAACGCTGATTCGCGCGCCGTCTGGCGAGATGCAAGTCTTCGCCGTTAACGGCGACGAATGGCAACTCGATGCCCGCGTCCTAAAGTGGAAAGGCTGGGCCAACGTTCTGGGGCTGGACGCGCAATACCGGCTCGAACGCCTCGGCGGCCGCTACTTAAATATCGAAGACGAGCGCAACGCGCCACGCACTGTCTATGCGCTCAGCACTAATCCCGGAATTGATTTTTGGGGGTGGGCGACGACTCATACGGACTGGACGCCCTTCGTCGATGCCAGTTACGGCAGCGCAACCTATTTACCGATGGCTGACGGCGCCCGTTACCGGGTCAGTTTGAGCCAATCCGGTCTTCTAGCCCGTCCGATGAACCCGAACGCGACGGGCGCGGTAGAACGTTGGCCTACTAGCGCGCAGAAGTAGCGGGCCTTTTGGCCCGAGCTACTAGGCTGTAGGCTGTAGGTAAGATGCTCTAGCACTCGCGCAATCGCGCTTCGCCTTTTACTCTTCTCTGGCTACAGCCCACGGCCTACAGCCTACAACCCCATAAAGGGCTACACTCGACCTACCGATTGGACGCCGCGTTAGATGGCCAGCCGACCGGAAGGAAGGGTTCATGTCGCTGTATGTCGATTCAGATAGCCGGCTGCATCACGATCAGGCGAGCAGCTTCGCTCTGATCTGTCCGCATTGCCAAGTGCTCTCGCACCTAACGCCGGTCTCAGTCCCGTCGTTCTCGCAATTGGCCAGCGTGCGCCCCAAGCAAGTGGGCATCGTCTATCGCTGCGACTCATGCAGTTCCCCCATCTTTCTTAAGTTTGCCGTCAAGATGTACGCGTCCAGTCGCGTCGAACTGTCGGGCAACTACAACGAACTCGAACGGCCTCCCGAGAAATTCTCCTTCACGCATTTATCCGAAGAATGCGAGACCCTTTTTCGCGAAGCCTTGATCTGTTACACCCACGGCGCCTTCAATGCTTTCGCATCGCTCTGCCGCCGTGTAGCGCAAGCCGCGTTCCGCGATTTAGGCAACGCCGGCAAACTGAAAATCTACGATCAGCTCACCGAAATCCGCGACATGGCGGAGCTCGACCACGACACGTTCGCGCTACTCAAGAAAATCATCTTCGGTACCGACGCCGACGCCCACCCGCACATACCTGAGTTGGACGCGCGGTATTCCGCCATATTATTGGAAACGATGAAAGACCTGCTGTACCAGTCATACATCCGCCGCGGCAAACTCCAACAAGCGATGATGGTTCGCCGCTTCTTCGTCGATCAGAACGCACAGACCAAGGTCACGCCGATTAAGCTGACCAGCTGAGCGAAGCGTGCTGGTCATCCCGGCCCTTCGACTTACTCAGGATAAACTTGGCCGGGATCCACCTTCAGTCTCTTTCCGAGTCGTAGGTTGGGTTGAGTCTTCGAAGCCCAACATTCTTTTGCAATTTTGAATCGCAACGCTGAGTGTTGGGCTTCGAAGACTCAACCCAACCTACTCCGCTGCATCTATGTTGGCCCTGCTCATCCGCTAAAAACGCCGAGTAGAACCAAAGGCGTTCCTGACAAGAACTTGCCGCGATCGGCGCGGCCCCAGACACCGGAGAGACAGCGGAAAGACGCCGAACGGGTAAACAAGCTCACTTCCTCGCCCGTGTCTTATGCACGATCCCCACAACGATCAACGAATACGAAAACACTCGCACTGCGTACAGCAATGTGTCGCCTTCATGTGGCCGATCGAGAAACAAAAACATACAGCGATTGATGCCCTCGATGAAGAACGAGGCCGAGAAGCATAACAAAAGCAGATCGCGAGTCTGCCGCCAAAACTTCAGGAAAAAACCGCTGGCCACGAGCGACGCGGTGACGATTACTCCAAGCAAGAATCCGTCGATCATGTTTCGCTCTCGAAAACCAAGCCATACAGCAGGATCAGCATCGATATCGCCGCGACCGCCAAGCGCCAATGGAAAAGGCTGACCTCATCCGGCAAGACACGCAAATCGATGACCACCAACGCATTCGAAAACGTAAGACCGGCAAAGCAAAGGCCGCTCCACAACAGCAAGCGCTTGCGGACTCGTGCATAGGCGGTCAACAGCAGCCCGGCGCACAGCCCCGCAATCAGAGTGCAGAACACATTGACTAGAAGAGCCATTTAGCGATCCTTCTTGAGGTCGAATGCTCGTGCGAATTCGCGCACGGACGACGAACCGTGGGAATGAATATACGTAGCGATCTGAACGACGCGCCGACGATACGCGTCGGCAAGCTCGGCAATCACGTCGAAATTTTCTTCACGGACGTAACAGAACTCGGCCACTACCGCCTCGCTTCGCGAGATCAATCGCTGCCGCTGCAAGTGATCGAGGATACGGCTGGCGGCGTCGATATCGACGTAGATTCGTCGCGATACTTCTTCTTGCGTCCAAGACTGCGCCGAATGCCCCCAAAGCAACAATAGCGCTTCCAAATGTGGAACCGCCTCGATGTGCTTCTCGATGAAGCGAAGCACGTTGCCTGGAATATCACCTGACGTCATCAGCTCAATGTTATCTCAGCAGAATCCGCGACGGAACCCGTCCGGATCTCGCGTTGCCAAGATAATGCCGCTGACGATGACTGTTGAGAGCAATTACGGACCGGTGCATTGCTGTTGCCACACCCAGTGCTGACGTACGGCACTTGCGCCGCGTCACATTCAGTTAACGATGACGACGTCGGCTATTGATGTTTGTCGGGCCGACAGCAATACTCTAACTAATGCTCCGCCTGCGCCCCCAACTCCGAACCTTGCTCGTACTGCTGTGTCTTAGCATCGTCGTCATGCGGGTGGGTGGCGTCCATTTGCATTACTGTTTCGACGGCGCCGAACCGCCCGTCAGCTGGCACATGGACGGTGATGCTGACAGCCATCATAAGGACATACTCACCGGCTCGCCGGATCACAAGGACGTCGATGTCAGCGTCAGCGTCGAAGCGTTAGTCAAGAAAGTACCCGGTCTCCTCGATCTTTTGGGCATCCTTGTCGTTGCGGTCATTGCGTTACTGCTCCCGCGTCTAAGGTCTGACGTCTTTTCACTCGATTCTGCAGTCGTTCATTGCGCCCAGCCCGCATATCTCCGTCCGCCGCTACGCGGACCTCCGCTCTAACTTCCACATCGATTCGAAACCTAGTCACGTACGCGCGAAGGCGCGTGCGCACAGTTCGTCCGTGGGAGTTCATCATGTCCATTTTTGTGCGCGCTGTGAGCGCGTGTTGCATACTATTTCTGTTTGGAGCGATCGTATCGGCGCAGACGGTTGCGCCGGAGGCGCCACTAGCCCTGAGAGATGCGATCACGGCCGCGCTCAGAACCAACCCCGATCTCAAATCATTCGGATTTTCATTACGTGTCCAAGATGCGCGCATCGACGGCGCTCGCCTACGCCCTGCGCCTGAATTCTCAACGGATGTTGAGAATGTCCTGGGCACGGGGACGACGAAAGGCGTCGATGCCGCAGAGGCTACGTTCGCGCTATCGCAGGTAATAGAACTGGGTGACAAACGCGCACGGCGCGTCGCAGCGGCTCAAACGGGCCGTGAGGTGATCGGCGTTCGACAACAAGCAGCGCAGCTCGACACGATTGCCGAGGTTACTCGTCGTTTCATTCACGTCGCGAGCGATCAAGCGCAGCTCGAGCTGACGCGCCAAGCGACGGAACTCGCACGCAACACAGTGGATGCCGTCAAGCGACGCGTGGATGCGGCCAAATCGCCGGATGTCGAGTTGTATCGCGCCACGGTGGAGCTCAAACGCGCGGAAATCGAACTACGACATTCAGAGCATGAACTCCTGGGCTCACGTCGCAAGCTCGCGGCTATGTGGGGCGAGCCCGAAGCACAGTTCGGCGTTGTGCAGACGGACCTGTATGGACTACCGACCCCAGCTACGTTCGATAGCCTGATTGGGCGCTTGCAAGCGAATCCAGACTTCACTTTATTTGCGACGGAAACTCGCCTGCGCGATGCAGAAGTAAGACTCGTTGAAGCACAGCGACGCGCCAACTTCACGGTGACTGCCGGCGTAAAGCGGCTGCAAGAATCGCGAGACAACGCTTTCGTCGTGGGTTTTTCAGTGCCTTTGTTTTCTGGCCGCCAAGCGGCGCCCGCGATCGCAGAGGCGCGAGCGCTACGCGAGCAAGTCGGCACAGAGCGCGACGCCGCTTTCGTCAAAGCACGCGCACAAGTCTTCGAGTTGTACCAAGAGCTGCAGCACGCCATCAACGAAGTGCAAGTGCTGAGGCGAGATGTGCTGCCGCAAATGGAGAAGGCACTTAAGGAAACCGAGTATGCCTATGACCGAGGCCGCTACAGCTACCTTGAATTGGTGGACGGCCAGCGAGCATATCTCGATGTGCAACGCGCACTCATCAACGCCGCCACGAACGCACAAACCCTACAGACCGAGATCGAGCGCCTAACGGGCGAACCGCTCTCCGCTACTCAACCCTGAATTCATCTGTGAGCACTCTTATGAACACACGATCTGCATTGGCACTCCTACTGGCTTGCGTACTGACGCTGGCCGGTTGCGGCAAGTCCGATGGACCCCCGGCGGCCGAGTCGAAAGCGGGGCACGCCGAAGGCGAAAAGGAAGGCGATCACGCCGAGCACCGCGAGCAAGGCGGTCACGAAGATGAAGGCGAAGGTCACGTCGAGTTGAACGAAAAGGCCGCCTTGGCTGCTGGCATCGAACTCGCCACCGTATCGGCCGCAAGCATTCGCGATGTACTCCCATTGTATGGATCGGTGCATCCGAACGCAGAAAAAGTGCGCGGCATTACAGCCCGCTACCCGGGCGTGATCACCAGCATGTCCAAGACCGTCGGCGATGCCGTCAGACAAGGCGATGTATTGGCCACGGTCGAGTCGGATGAAAGCTTACGCACGTACAACGTACTGTCCACGTTATCGGGCGTTGTTACGGAGCGCAAAGCGAATCCCGGTGAAAAGGCAACTGATTCACCGCTATTCACCATCGCAGATCTATCCACGGTTTGGGTCGAGTTGTCGCTGTTTTCCCGCGACTTGTCGAAAGTGCAGGTTGGCCAAACCGTGCGCGTCAAAAGCAGTGACGGCGGCTTGAGCGCCGACGGCAAGGTCGTTTACATCGCTTCGCTTGGGCAGTCCGCCAGTCAAACGCTAGTTGCGCGCATTCTCATCGATAACCGCGACCGTCGCTGGGCGCCGGGATTGTACGTGACGGGTGAGGTGACACTCTCGCAGAAAGACGTACCGATTGCCGTAAAGAGCAGCGCATTACAAACGATAGAAGGCCGCAATACGGTGTTCGTACAAGCGGGCGACGGCTTTCTGGCGACAACCGTCGACATCGGCGGATCCGATGGCGAATACACCGAAGTGATCTCCGGGCTGGATGCGGGCGCGAAGTACGCGGCCGCCAACAGCTTTGTACTCAAGTCCGAGTTGGGCAAAGGCGAAGCCGAGCATGCGCACTAAACGCCGATTGCATTCCTTCCCAGCGCGGACAACCGGAGCACACCATGATTGATGCACTGATACGATTTTCCATCGAACGACGCTGGGTGATTATATTTCTGGTCACGTTGGCGGCCCTGTTCGGTGTCTACAACTATCAACGCCTGCCGATCGACGCCGTTCCCGACATCACTAACGTGCAAGTCCAAATCAATACGGAAGCGGACGGTTACTCGCCCTTGGAAGTGGAGCAACGCATTACGTTCCCTGTCGAAACCGCCATTGCGGGATTGCCGCACCTGCAATACACCCGCTCGCTATCCCGGTACGGGCTGTCACAAGTGACGGTGGTCTTCGAAGACGGCACCGACTTATTCTTCGCGCGCAACTTGGTCAACGAGCGACTCCAACAAGCGAAGAGTCAATTACCATCGGGGCTTGAAGCGCAGATGGGACCGATTGCGACGGGACTTGGCGAAATCTTTTTCTACACCGTGCATGCCGATCCCGCCGCCAGACAACCGGACGGAATGGCGTACGACGCGACGTCACTTCGCACGATCCAGGATTGGATCATCCGGCCGCAATTGCGGCAAGTGGCGGGTGTCACCGAAGTCAACACCATCGGCGGATACGAAAAGCAAATACACGTTACGCCGCATCCCGCGAAGCTCTTGGCTTTCGGTCTCACGCTCGAAAATGTAATCGATGCTCTGAAGCGCAACAACGACAACGTTGGCGCGGGTTACATCGAAAAAAACGGCGAGCAGTATTTGATTCGCGTGCCGGGGCAGCTCAACAATTTTAGCGACGTCGAGAACGTGATCGTCGCAGATCGCGATGGCGTGCCGATTACCGTCAAAGACGTGGCGGACATTGGTCTTGGCAAACAACTTCGCACCGGCGCCGCTACCCGCGATGGCGAAGAAGTGGTATTAGGCACTGCCGTGATGTTGGTGGGCGAGAACAGCCGCACCGTGTCCGAAGCGGTGTCTGCCAAGCTCGCCGAAATCAACAAGACACTACCCGCCGGCGTGACAGCGGACACCGTGTACAACCGCACCATACTCGTCAATAAGACCATCGCCACCGTGCAAAGGAACTTGATCGAAGGTGCAGTGCTCGTGGTGGTAGTGCTGCTGATCATGCTCGGCAATGTGCGTGCCGCGCTACTGACTGCCGCCGTGATTCCACTCTCCATGTTGCTGCTGATCACTGGCATGGTAGAAAACAAAGTCAGCGCTAACTTAATGAGCCTCGGTGCGCTCGACTTCGGCTTGATCGTGGACGGCGCAGTCATCATCGTAGAGAACTGCATTCTGAGATTGTCGCAGAAGCAACATCACTTAGGACGACTGCTGGATGTGGAGGAGCGCTTTCACGCCGTCTTCGCCGCGACACGCGAAGTCTTTACGCCGAGCTTGATTAGCGTGCTCGTTGTGATCCTGGTCAACTTGCCCATCCTTGCGCTGACCGGCGTAGAAGGAAAGATGTTCAAGCCGATGGCCTTCACGGTCATCATCGCGTTGCTCGCCGCGCTTCTACTGTCGCTTACGTTTGTGCCGGCAGCGGTTGCGTTGCTATTGCGCGGCAAGATTGCAGAAAAAGACAACGTAGTTGTTGCGAAGGCAAAGCAAGGTTACGAACCGGCCCTCAAATGGGTGTTGGCGCACCGTTGGCATACAGTGACGGGCGCGGCCGTGTTAGTGATCGGCACCGGTCTGATGGCCATGCGCATGGGTTCGGAGTTCATTCCCAATCTCGATGAGGGTGACGTAGCAGTACAAGCGCTACGCATTCCAGGCACGAGTCTCACGCAATCGCTAGACATGCAGTTCAGTTTGGAGAAGGCGCTCGCGAAACTACCTGAAGTGCAAACCGTGTTTGCACGCGTGGGCACGGCAGAGGTGGCAACGGATCCGATGCCGCCCAACATCTCTGACGGCTACGTGATGCTTAAACCGCACGATGAATGGCCGGATCCAAAAAAGTCCAAAGCACAATTAATGCAGGAGATCGACGCCGTGCTCGATACCCAGCCGGGTAACGCGTACGAAGTGTCGCAGCCGATTCAATTGCGTTTCAACGAGCTCATCTCAGGTGTGCGCTCCGATTTAGGTATCAAGGTCTATGGCGACGACCTCGACCAGTTGCTCGCGGCCGGCAATCGCATTGCCGCCCTAATGAATAGTATCGACGGCGCACAAGGCGTGAAAGTCGAACAGGTAGCCGGATTGCCGGTATTGGCGATCGAACCGAATCGCGCCGCGATGCGTCGCTTCGGGTTGAATGTGGCGGAAGTGCAAGACTTCCTGGCCGCCGCGATGGGTGGTGAAGCGGCGGGCTTGATGTTCGAGGGCGATCGGCGGTTTGGGTTGGTCGTGCGTCTGCCTGAGACCCAACGCAACGATCTCACGGCACTTGAGCGATTACCGATTCCGCTGTCACGCGGCGGTTATGTGCCACTCGGCGAAATTGCCAAACTCAATCTGGCGCCGGGTCCGAATCAGATCAGTCGAGAGAACGGCAAGCGACGATTGGTGGTCAGCGCCAACGTGCGCGGCCGCGATCTCGGTTCATTCGTTCGAGAAGCGCAAGCCAAGATCGATAGCGATATCAAGCTGCCGAGCGGCTACTGGATCTCGTACGGTGGCACGTTCGAGCAACTGCAATCGGCCACCGAGCGGCTACAACTGCTCGTGCCGGTCACATTGCTCATGATTTTCGGCTTGCTCATGATGACCTTCGGCTCTGCGAAAGATGCCTTGTTGGTGTTCAGTGGCGTGCCTCTCGCGTTGACCGGCGGCATTGCAAGCTTATGGTTGCGCGACATTCCGCTTTCAATCTCGGCAGGCGTGGGTTTCATTACCTTATCAGGCGTTGCGGTGCTGACTGGAGTGGTCATGGTTTCAGCGTTTCGCCATCTCATCGGTGAAGGCAAGAGCATCGACGAAGCCATCACCGAAGGCGCAATGCTCCGCTTGCGACCCATCCTCATGGTGGCGCTGGTGGCATCGCTCGGATTTTTGCCCATGGCGTTGAACACCGGCACCGGCGCAGAAGTGCAACGGCCGCTAGCTACCGTCGTAATCGGCGGCATCATCTCCGCAACTCTGCTGACTCTATTGGTGCTGCCAGTGTTGTATCGGCTGGCCTATCGCTCGAATGCTGGCGCAGTACCGCTCTAGAAACGCTGTTAAGGAGGTCACATGAGACACAACCCCACCGAGTCACCTGGGCGAAATTTGACGTCGGCGCCGGTGTGTTGCATGCGCTTCACGGTCAACGATACCTCCACCAATTTTTCACCGTTCACGATGTACTAGAGTATGAGCACACCTGCACAAGGCACGCCCTCAACCAAGCAAGGTGTCACTGCGCGCTTTCGCATTCCCACGATGGACTGCCCCACGGAGGAAGGGGAGATTCGACGTGCGTTGGAATCACTCACGGGGATTCAGCGCCTCGGCTTTCAGCTTACCGAGCGCACGATCGACATCACGGGTTTACCCGCATCAATAGAACAAGCCGTCAAGGTGATTCGAGATCATGGATTCGATCCACAACCGCAAGCGGCAGCATCGAACGACGAAGAGCACACCGGCGGTAGTGAAGGCCTTCCCCGTTTATCGCTGGCGCTCGGGGCAGCGCTCGCATCGGAGGCCGTTTCGTTTTTCTCGGCGTCTGGCACGCTCACCACGGTAGCAAGCATGACGTTGGCCGCAATCGCAATTGGATTGTCCGGCTTAAGTACTTATAAGAAAGGGTGGGCGGCGATCAGGCGAGGTCGCTTGAACATGAACGCGCTGATGAGCGTGGCTGTCACGGGTGCGTTCGCGATCGGTCAATGGCCAGAAGCTGCCATGGTGATGGCGTTGTACGGCATTGCCGAATTGATCGAGGCGCGCGCCGCTGATCGAGCGCGAAACGCAATTAAGAAATTGCTCGCACTCGCGCCGGAGCACGCCGAGGTTTCGCAGGCGGACGGCTCGTGGAAAATGACGCCGGCGGCCGACGTACCACTCGATACAGTGGTCCGCATTCGACCGGGCGAGCGCATTCCACTCGATGGCGTGATTACACAAGGGGCTAGCGCTATTAATCAAGCGCCCGTCACGGGCGAAAGCATTGCCGTGGACAAAAGCGTGGGTGACGACGTGTTCGCTGGCACGATTAACGAAAACGCAGAACTCCACGTTCGCGTCACGGCAAGCGCAAACGACAGCACGCTCGCTCGAATCATTCATGCTGTTGAAGAGGCGCAGGCCACGCGGGCGCCTACACAACAATTCGTGGATCGCTTCGCTGCTGTGTACACACCAACCGTCTTTTTCATTGCCGTTGCCCTGGCGCTCTGTGCACCATGGTTGTTCGGTTGGACTTGGACAGAGTCGTTGTACAAAGCACTAGTCTTGCTAGTCGTCGCGTGCCCCTGCGCGTTGATCATTTCAACTCCAGTCACCGTGGTCAGCGCATTGGCGAGCGCTGCACGGCACGGCATCTTGATCAAAGGCGGTGTGTACTTGGAAGAAGCGCGCAATCTCAAAGCCATTGCGCTAGATAAAACCGGCACAGTTACCGAAGGCAAGCCGCGACTCGTAGAGACAACGGTTATCGATCAAAGCATAAATGAGGCGGAGATGAAGGTCTTCGCGGCGAGTTTGGCGAGTCGCTCGGATCATCCCGTGTCGAAAGCGATCGCCACCGGCTTGAGCCTTCAAACAATTGACGTCACAGAATTCGAGGCATTGGTAGGCCGCGGGGTACAGGGCCGCATCCACACGCGAACGTTTGTATTAGGCAATCATCGCTTGATCGAAGAGCGTCGCCAGTGCAGCCGCGAACTCGAAGAAAAGTTGAAGGCGCATGAATCTCAGGGACGCACTGTTACTTTGCTCGCCTCCGAATTGGGTGTGCACGGTCTCTTTGCGGTAGCAGACACGATCAAGCCGTCATCACAAGAAGCTGTCGCCGAATTGAAAGGACTGGGCGTGAAGCCGGTGATGTTGACCGGCGACAACAAGCTCACCGCGCAATACATTGCAATGCAAGCAGGCATCGACGCCGCCCACGGCAATTTGTTGCCCACGGATAAACTCACTGCTATCGAAGATTTGCGCAAGAAGGACGGCGCGACCGCGATGGTGGGGGATGGCATCAACGATGCGCCGGCATTAGCAAGAGCGGATATCGGCATTGCGATGGGCGGCGCGGGTACCGACATCGCGATGGAAGCCGCCGACGTCATCATCATGAACGACGACCTCCGCCGTATTCCGCAATTAATTCGACTCTCGAAACGCACGCATTCGGTGTTGTGGCAGAACATCACACTTGCCCTCGGCATTAAGGCAGTGTTCTTGCTGCTCGCGGTATTCGATCAAGCCACAATGTGGATGGCGGTGTTCGCGGATATGGGCGCTAGTCTTCTCGTAGTGGCCAATGGACTGCGATTGTTGCGCGATTCCTCGCTCGAATAGTCAGATGTCAGCTCGAATCACTGTCGATACATGCACAGTCAGCCAAACAGGTCGCGCCACGCTATCGACCGAGACGAGGAGTTAGCGGAAGCCTGGACACGGGAATCCATTCGTCGAGCGCACGGGCTCCCAGCGAGAGCATCGCGTGCTACGACTAGCTCTCGGTTACCCGATCCAGACTCTCGCGTTACGGAACATCCGAGTCCAGGGGCCGTCCTCGCCCCAGTGCGTCGGGTGCCAGGAGTTCTGAACAGTTCGATACACGCGCTCGGGATGCGGCATCAACGCTGTGATACGGCCATCGGTATTCGTCACAGCAGTAATGCCTTGCGGCGAGCCATTGGGATTGGCTGGATAACGCATCGCGACGTTGCCGTAGTTGTCGACAAAGCGTAACGAGATCAGATTTTGCTCGCTGCACTTCGCCAGATCCGCAGCGTTGGCAAACTCGGCCCGGCCTTCGCCATGCGCAATGGCAATCGGGATGCGCGAATCCGCCATTCCCTTGAAGAAAATGGAGGGTGAAGACAACACCTCGACGGTGCCAAAACGCGCTTCGAATTGCTCCGAGCGGTTCCGGACGAAACGCGGCCAGTGGTCGGTCCCAGGCATCAGCGTCTTCAGCGCCGCAAACATCTGGCAGCCATTGCAGACGCCGAGCGCGAAGGCATCCTTGCGCGCGAAGAAGGCGGCAAACGCATCGCGCAGCGCCGTGTTGAAGAGAATCGCTTTAGCCCACCCTTCGCCGGCGCCCAGTACGTCGCCGTACGAGAACCCGCCACAGGCAATCGCGCCTTTGAACTCCGTCAACTTGAATCGACCTTTGAGCAGATCGGTCATGTGAACGTCGATCGCCTCGAAACCTGCGCGATGCAACACCGCCGCCATCTCGGAATGGCTGTTCACGCCTTGCTCGCGCATCACCGCCACTTTCGGCCTCACACCCGAAGCAATGTAAGGGGCCGCAATGTCCTGACCAGGGTTGAACGTCAGCTTCGGTTGCAGACCGGGATCGGCGGCATCCACCGATGTTTCGTATTGCTCACGGGCGCACGCAGGATTATCGCGCAGCGCCTGCATTCGATAGCTGGTCTCCGACCAGGCGCGCCGCAATTCGGTGCGCGATTCGTCGAAGATGACCTTGCCGGCAAAAGAAATTCGAACGTGATCGATGTTCGTCACTTTGCCGAGTTGATGAATGTGCTGCGCGAGACCGTGACGAGCAAATATCGTCTCGACCTCAGCGACATCGATCGACGCGATTTGCACCACTGCTCCCAACTCTTCGTTGAAGAGAACGGCGGCGGCGCTACGCGCAGCGGGCAGTTCGACGTCGACGCCGCAATGTCCTGCGAAGGCCATTTCTGCGAGCGTGATGAGCAGTCCGCCGTCGGAGCGATCGTGATACGCCAACACCAAGAGACGCTCCTTCAATTCAGCCATCGCTGCAAAGAAGGATTTCAGGAGCGTCGGATTCTCGCAATCAGGACCTTCGGTGCCCAATCGCCCATAGACCTGCGCGAGACACGAACCGCCGAGGCGCGCACGGCCGCCGCTCAAGTCGATGAACAACAGATGCGTGTCGACGTCACTACGCAGTTGCGGCGTCAGCGTACGGCGGACATTGCGGACAGGCGCGAAGGCCGAGACGACGAGCGACACGGGCGCAACCATCTTGTTGCCATCCCAAGCGGTCTTCATCGACAGCGAATCCTTGCCGACGGGAATCGCGATATCGAGCGCCGGACAGAATTCCTCGCCGACAGCGCGCACTGTTGCGTACAAGTCGGCATCTTCGCCCGGCTCACCGCAGGCGGCCATCCAGTTTGCCGACAAGCGAATCAACTTGATGTCTTCGATGTCTGCGGCCGCGATATTGGTGATGGCTTCGGCCACTGCCATGCGACCCGAAGCCGGTGCATTCAAGAGCGCCAACGGTGTGCGTTCGCCCATCGACATGGCTTCGCCCGTCGTCGACACGTAATCGGTGACAGTCACCGCCACATCACTGACCGGCACCTGCCAAGGCCCGACCATTTGGTCGCGACTAATCATGCCGCCAACGGTTCGATCGCCGATGGCAATTAAAAATGTTTTATCGGCAATCGTTGGCAAGCGCAGCAAGCGATACGCGGCGTCGCGCACGTCGATCTGCTGCACATCGAATTCATTGCTCAGCGAGGCAACGCGCTGCACGTCGCGCGTCATGCGCGGCGCTTTGCCGAGCAACACATCGAGCGGCATGTCGACGGGATTGTTGTGATGAAGTGGATCGGCCACCACCAACTGACCATCGTCGGTTGTGTGCCCGACCACCGCATAGGGACAGCGCTCACGCTTACACATTGCATCGAATGCATCGATGCGATCGGGCGCGATGGCCAGCACGTAACGTTCTTGCGCTTCGTTACACCAAATCTCGAGCGGTGACATATCGCGCTCATCGGACGGCACGGATCGCAGATCGATGCGGCCGCCGCGCTTGCTGTGATCGATGGATTCGGGAATGCCATTCGACAAACCGCCGGCCCCGACATCGTGAATCAATAGAATCGGATTCGCATCTCCGAGTTGCCAGCATGCGTCGATCACTTCTTGCGCGCGACGTTGCATTTCCGGATTGCCGCGTTGCACCGACGCAAAGTCGAGATCGGCCGTGCTCGCGCCGCTGCCGACGGAAGACGCCGCACCGCCGCCCAATCCGATGAGCATGGCCGGACCGCCGAGTACGATGATTTTCGCGCCGACGATGACTTCTAATTTTTCGACATGAGTACGACGAATATTGCCGAGGCCGCCCGCGATCATGATGGGCTTGTGGTAGCCGCGCAGCGTTGCACGCGGGCTAGTTGCCTCCACACGTTGTTCATACGTACGGAAATAACCCAAGATGTTCGGTCGACCAAATTCGTTGTTAAACGCCGCGGCTCCCAACGGACCGTCGATCATGATCTGAAAAGCCGAAGCAATTCGGTCCGGTTTGCCATTGCTCGCTTCCCACGGTTGCTCAAACTGAGGGATGCGCAAATTCGACACGGAAAATCCGCACAAGCCTGCTTTAGGCTTGCCGCCGCGACCCGTGGCCCCTTCGTCGCGAATCTCGCCGCCCGATCCCGTTGAAGCGCCGGGGAATGGCGAGATGGCGGTCGGGTGATTGTGAGTCTCGACCTTCATCAAGATGTCGATCGGTTCGGCGTGATAGGCGTATCGCTGCGTCCCCGGATCGGGATACCAACGCTGGCCTTCCGAGCCTTCGATCACAGCTGCGTTATCGCGGTATGCGCTCAACACGCCCGCCGGATTGTGCGCGTGCGTATTGCGAATCATCGCGAACAGAGATTTGCTTTGGGCCTCACCGTCGATGATCCATTGCGCGTTGAAGATCTTGTGGCGGCAATGTTCCGAGTTCGCTTGCGCGAACATCATGAGCTCGATGTCGTTGGGATTGCGTTGCAGCTTCTCGAAGTTATCGACCAGGTAGTCGATCTCGTCATCGGACAGCGCCAAGCCTAACTTCGTGTTGGCTTCGGCCAGGGCTTCACGGCCGCCGCCCAACACGTCGATGCTCGACAGTTTGCGGGGCTCGCCGTGTGCAAATAGGCGTGACGCGTGGTCGTAGTCAAAAAACGAAGCCTCGGTCATTCGATCGTGCAGCAACGGCGCAAGCGCTCGCAATTCATCTTCGCCAAACGGCGAACTCGCAAGGATCGAATACGCGATGCCGCGCTCGACACGCTCAACCGGCTGCAGTCCGCAGACGTGCGCGATGTCGGTGGCTTTACTCGACCAAGGCGAAATCGTTCCCGGTCTCGGCATTACCAGAACAAGTTGACCCGATACGTGGGATGCGCTCGTGTCGCGAGGACCGTACGTCAGCAAGGCGTCGAGGACTGTTTTTTCGGCGCCAGTGAGCTTGCGCGTCGTTTGCACAAAGTGGACATAGCGGGCTGAGACCGCTTGCACGCGCTCATTGGTTGCGCGCAGCGCAGCCAGCAACTTTAGGATTCGAAATTCGGAAAGCGCACTGGAGCCGGGCAGGATCAACATCGAGGATTTCGAGAAGTTGTTGGAAATTTGGTCTGGGGAACCCCCCAGTCCTCATCCTTACTTCCTGTCGGTTGGCGTGTAAATCGGGGCCGGGAATTGTGTCACATTCGAGCCTTCCAGGGCACTGACTTTACTCACGCCCTGCTGCCGGACCTCGTCCACCCGCAGCACCGAATGGAGCGGCAAATACGTGCGCTTGACCCCTTCGAACTCCAATTTCACTTTCTCTTCTGAGGCGTCGACAACCACGGCGGATCGTTCACCGAAAACCAGCTCTTCGACCTCCAGAAAACCGAACAGCGAACCGTGGCTGACCTTTTTCGCATAGATCTCGTAAACCTTGCCCTGATTGGCAAAGACGACCTTAAAAATGTGACTGGCTGCCATAACGCGCAAGGGTTCCGTTGTTAGTCTGCGCGCATCTTACATAGCGCCAGAATCAGCGTCAGCCTTTTGCGACATTCCCTGTTACGGGTCAGAGGGTTAGAACCCACCCGCAGGAGTCGGACCGGAGCGGAATGAACGGGCACGCAGCGCTATTTTGGCGAGCGAACGCATGCGGAGGTATGGGCCTGGCCCTTGGATGCGCCAATGCCATTGAAGTTAAGGGTCATTAGTGACCAATACAAGCAGCTCGGTAAAACGAGCTCGCAGCTGTTCGGGGTTTCCGGCGGCAAGATCGGCCGTGCGCCCGATAACGATTGGATCCTGCCCGATGCGGATCGCTACGTTTCGAGCCATCACGCCCGTGTCTCTTTTCGCGCCGGTAATTGGATGCTCGAAGACACAAGCACCAATGGCGTCTTCGTCAACGAAAGCGACACGCCGCTGTCCGTTACCGGCCCCCGCAAACTCAAGGATGGCGATCGGCTGCGATTCGGGGACTACGACATTATCGTCAGCATCGACGGTCACAACGATTTCTCTGCGGACGCCAGCGGCCAGATGCCGACACCTCCTTCTGTTCCCGATCGACGTACAAAAAAAGCTCCCGCGCCCCGACAAGCCGTCGACAATTTCGGGGACGACTTAGGCGAGGAGCTCGACATCACGGGCCTGTTCATGACCGGCATGCGCGAGGCCGAGGATCAAAGCGACGCCGTCGCCGCGTTCGACAAGAGCGCGTTGAACGCCAAACCGGTCGCAGCGGTTGTAGCAAAACCCATTGCGTCACCCGCCAGTCTGTTGGACGGCTATTTGAACGTCGAGCCGAAGCGCGCCGCGGCCGAAAACGGCGAAGAATGGCATATGACGACGCGGCGACTGCAAGGGCGCAAACCCGCTGCAGCCAATGCGGCGCCCACTCTCCATGCAGTCACGCAGACTCCCGCGCCGGCGCGCGAGCCCTCGGCGAAAGACTTCCAGTTGCGCGACGTCCCGGCGCGAGACACAGCTCCGATCAAAGTCGAGCCGAGCGACCGTGGTCGCCGCAACGGCAGCGACGGCTATGCAGAATTACAGGCCGGCATCGAAGCGTTTTGTCGCGGAGCCGGCATCGAGCCTTCGGCACTGCCCGCAGATTCGCAAGCTTCCTTACTCGGACTTGCAGGCCAGATGGTGCGCGAGGTCGTCCTCGATTTGATGGAAGCCCTACGCGGCCGCGGCGAAGACAAAACGAATATGCGCATCGGCCAAACAATGATTGGGCCGATGCAAAACAACCCGCTCAAGTTCTCGTCAAGCGTGGAAGACGCACTGCGCAAACTCTTAGACGGGCACAGCAATCGTTTCCTCGGCCCGGTGGAAGCGCTGCGAGAGGCTTTCAACGATCTCAAGAATCATCAACTCGCTATGGACGCTGGCACGCACGCAGCGATAAACGACCTGTTGCAGCGGGTCGATCCGGGCGAACTGCAAGAGCGCTTCGACCGAGGCCTCAAGCGCAACCCGCCGCTTGGCAACGTCAACAAGGGCAAGTACTGGGAGTTGTACTGCGACTTCTATCCGCTGCTCAACCAACGCGACACTCGTGGCTGGCCCGCTGTATTCACGGAAGAGTTCTCGCGTATCTATGCCGAGAAGATTGAGGATTTGGAGAAGAAGAGGCGCTGAGCGCGGAGCGCGGAGCGCGGAGCGCGGGCGCACCGCGCAAGGCTGTGGGCCGTAGGCCGTAGCCGGAGCAAAACAAGGCATTCCTATCCGGTTCCGCTTCTGGCTAGAGCCTACAGCCTAGAGCCCACAGCCTTCTTGCGTTAGGCTCCCCCCCATGTCTCGCTTCCAACCCCGTTCCGTTTCCGGACCTATTGCCATCAGCACGGTCACCGTCGTTTTGACCGTGGCGCTGATCATCGGCTGGTTGATTGTCGTCTCGCAGAACACCTCGTTGGGCGGCGCCTTCTGGAGCAATCGGTGGCTGGTGGCCGGCGGCATGATCTCGCTCATCATCGTCATGAGCGTCGTCGTGATGTTTAGCGTATTTCTAATGCGCGAAATATTGGAAGTTCGCCGCCAACAAACGTTCATCGATTCGGTCACGCACGAACTCAAAAGCCCGTTGGCATCCATCAAGCTCTGCCTCGACACCCTGGCGCGCGGCGAACTGTCTGCGCCGCAAAAAGAGAACTTGCGGCAGATGATGTTGACCGACGTCGATCGATTGTCGGTGTTCATGGACGACATTCTCGAAGCGAGCCGGATCGCGCATGGCCGACGCACGCAGTTATGGACAGCCGTCAGCATACCGGCCCTCGTGCAGCGCTCCGTCGAGGGTATTCAGAAACGCTACAATCTCGACGAGAACGCTATCGCAATCGAGATGCCGTCAGATCTCATGATCACCACCGATCCCACCGCGCTTGAAACTGTGCTGAAGAATTTATTGGACAACGCCGTCAAATACTCGCCTACCCCGCCCCGGATTCATGTCGCCGTGCGGCCGGACACTCAAGGCCAAGTCGAACTTGAAGTTACCGACCGCGGTATCGGCATTGCCAAGTCCGATCTCAAGCGAATTTTCCGCCGTTTTTATCGCATTCCAACCGATGAGGTGTACGCGCGAAGCGGCACGGGGTTGGGATTGTTCGTCGTGGCCGCGCTCGTCAAAAATCTAGGCGGCAGCATCGAAGCGCACTCTGAAGGCGCCGAGCAAGGCACCTCGATGCGGGTGCGCTTGCCATTGGGCCTGGCAACTGCCGAGGCCACGCAATGAGCGCTGCGACACCCCCCGGCGAAGACCGCGAAACAAACCGCCCACGCGTGCTGGTGATCGAGGACGAAGCGCACTTGGCCGCTGGCCTTAAGTTGAATCTCGAACTCGAAGGCTATCGTGTCGCGAATGCGCGGACGATTCGCGAGGCCGCGAATCAGTTGGTGCAAGGCGCGCAGATCGATTTAATTTTGCTCGACATCATGCTGCCCGACGGCGACGGCTTCGCGTTTTGCAAACAACTACGAGAAGCCGGTAACTACGTGCCAGTCATCATGCTCACCGCGCGCGGCGGAGCCGAAGACCGAGTTCGCGGCCTCGACACCGGCGCCGACGATTATCTCGCAAAGCCTTTCGAGCTTCCCGAATTGCTGGCGCGCGTGCGATCCGCGCTGCGCCGGCGCGATTGGCAGCATCGAGACGCGTCGAACGAACCCGGCCGGGGCACATTGAGTTTTGGGCAAGCATTGATCAACTTCGATACGCATGAAGTTACCGCGTTCGACAAGCCGGTTCGCCTCACACAGTTGGAGCTCGATCTGCTGTATTACTTTGCTCAGCATCCAAGACGAGTATTAACTCGCGAGGAATTACTGGAGCGCGTGTGGCAACTGCACAACGCGCCCAACACTCGCAGCGTCGATAACTTCATCGTTCGCTTACGCAAATACTTCGAGCCGCATCCAGACAAACCGATGTACTTCGTGTCGCATCGCGGGGCGGGTTATAAGTTCGTTCCTGACGGCGAAACACCCGGCAAGTAGCGGCCAGCCCGGCGCTCCATCGACCGTGAACCAAGTCCGATTCTTCGGGAAATGGCGGTTCGCCCGGAAAAAAGCGACACAACTATTACAGTCGGCGACGAAAGAATCACGCAGGAAATCCGGCACTTCCGCCATCATGCTCCCGGCGTCGACCTGGACGCTTTGCGATTCAGAGAGAGCAATGGCCCTGCCTACCTACGCGCCGAAAAAATTGAACGTTGTCGGCTCGATCCCGTTCGTGATCATTCACCTGTGTGCGCTCGGCGGCATTTGGAGCGGCTACACCACATCGGCAATCGTCTGCTGCGCGGTGCTGTTCGTAGTCCGTATGTTCGGCGTGACCGGCGGCTACCATCGCTACTTCTCGCATCGCACCTACAAGACCAGCCGCGTCTTTCAATTTATCCTCGCCTTCATCGCGCAGTCGAGCGCGCAAAAAGGCGCACTCTGGTGGGCAGCGCATCATCGCCAGCATCACTTGTTCTCCGACCAGCCGGGCGATTTGCATTCGCCGGTGCAGGACGGATTTTTCTACTCCCACATGGGCTGGTTGTTCGATAACACCAGCGATACGGATTACTCGCGCATTCCGGATCTGAATCGCTATCCCGAACTGCGTTTCTTGAACAAGTACTACCTGCTGCCGCCAATCCTGTTGGGCATCGGTACATTTTGGTTCCTCGGCTGGCCCGGCCTCTTCATCGGCTTCTTCTTGAGCACGGTGTTCACGTGGCACGCAACGTTCACGATTAATTCGCTGTCGCATGTGTTCGGCAAGCGCCGCTTTCCGACCACGGACGCCAGCCGCAACAATTGGCTGCTTGCGGTCCTGACGTTCGGCGAAGGCTGGCATAACAACCACCACCGCTTCTCAAGCTCAGTGCGCCAAGGCTTTTATTGGTACGAGTACGACATCACCTTTTACATTCTGAAAGCGCTGTCGTTAGTCGGCATCGTGTGGGATCTCCGCCAAGTCCCGCAGAGCGTCCTGGAAGAAGGCCGCGCCAACGACCGCAAGCACGGCCGCGCGGGCGCCCCGATCCTAGAAGCCACCGCTCAAGCGGGTTCGACGCCGTAAAAAAGTATCGACTCAGCCTCTCGGCGTTCGCGAAAGATTCGTATAGAATCCGCGCCCTTCCGACGACCCTTTTCCGGAGAGGTGGCAGAGTGGTCGAATGTACCTGATTCGAAATCAGGCGTGCGCTTACGCGCACCGTGGGTTCGAATCCCACCCTCTCCGCCATAAATAAAAAAGGCCCAGCAACTAGCTGGGCCTTTTTTATTTATATCGGATGGGATGGGATTGAGAACCCGCGAATTAGTGGGTTCGACAAAATCGTAGGGAACGATTTTGGACCGCAATTGCGGGCCCCCAGGGCGCTGCACATGGATGTGAAAGCGCAATCCCACCCGTGCCAACGATCACTACAACGGTAGGGCAACCCCTGCCGACGATCACTACAACAGTAGTGGCGCCGCTCCGCTCTTCGCCTGCGCGCGGAACGCAGCGCTAAGCGATCTCGGTGCCATCCTTCACCGGCCGTGCCGGCCGTCGGGCCCTCTTGGCGGGACCGCGCGTAAATCCGTCCCTGGAGCTGCTTTCCGAAAAAACATCCCTGTTTTATTCAGAATCCCGCCAAGAGGTCGCGACGGCCAGCACGTCTTTGGCCTGGCCCAATGTCGTGGCATTTCGACTCAGAACATATCTTTTAAACCAATAAGGAATCCTCGCCGCAGCGCGGATACGACTATCACTTGGGTCCCGTCGTTGCCCCATAACTTATCCGCCGTCGAGGCGGTGATGAACCGACTCCGCCCTCCCTTCCCCTCCCTCTCCCGGTATCCTTAGACCAATCCCCGCACCCTCCGAAGCCACCTTGAAGATCTTCGTCGCCATCATCGCCACTCTCCTGCTCGGCACTTGCTCGCGGCAGGTCTCAACGCTTGAGCAGGTGCTGGCGGCAGGCGAATTACGCGTCGTGACCCGCAACAGCCCCAGCATGTACTACCTCGGGGCGAACGGCCCCCAGGGGCCGGAATACGAGCTTGCAGCGCGGCTAGCCGCCGACCTGGGGGTTTCGCTGTACATCTACTCGGTCTTGACGGTAAGCGACGTGCTGGCCGAAGTGGCCGCCGGTCGTGCCCATATCGCCGCTGCTGGGCTGACCCAGGGGCAGCCGCTGCCGGACGATGTCGGGTTCGGCCCCCACTACCAGCAGGTGCGGGAGCATTTGGTCTTTCGCCAGGGGAGTCCGCGGCCGCGCACGATATCCGAAGCCAGCGCGGGCCATATCGAAGTGGCCGCCAACAGTGCCCATGCCGCGACGCTACGGCAAATTCGGCTGCAGGATCCCAACCTCACAAGTCTTGTGTGGGTCGAGAATCCCGGCACGGAAACTGAAGAGCTATTTAATCGCCTGACGGATCGCGAGATCGATTTCACCATCGCGGACTCGAATGAATTCGCGGTCAGTCGCGCGTACCACCCGGAAATTCGCGCCGCGTTTGACCTAAGCCGCAGTAAATCGCTGGCTTGGGCTGTGAATACTCAAGATGCCTCACTGCTGAATCGACTCACCGCATTCTTCGCGTCGCTCAGCGCGGACGGCCAGCTCACGGCGATCCTCGATCGCTACTACGGCAACATCCGACGTTTTGAGTATGTCGAGGCGCGAGATTTCATCCAGCACATCGAAGTGCGCCTGCCTTCTTACAAGCAATGGTTCAAAGAGGCCGCGGACGGCGTCGGGATCGATTGGCGCTTGCTCACTGCTATCGGCTATCAAGAATCGCAATGGGTGCCGGATGCCACTTCGCCCACCGGCGTGCGTGGGCTCATGATGCTGACGGCGGATACGGCGCGAAGTCTCGGCATCGAGGATCGGCTCGATCCACGCGCCAGCATCTTTGGCGGCGCGCAGTACTTCGTGATGATGCGGAAACAAATTCCGGCGCGCATTCGCGAACCGGATCGCACTTGGTTTGCGCTCGCGGCCTACAACGTAGGCTTCGGACATCTGGAGGACGCGCGCATTCTGACGCAGATGCACGGCAAAAACGCCGACTCCTGGGACGACGTGCGCAACTACTTGCCGCTACTCACGCAAGAAAAATGGCATTCGCGCGTGAAGCATGGCTATGCGCGGGGGTGGGAGCCGACGCGCTTCGTCGAAAACATCCGCAGCTACTACGACATGCTGCAGTGGATGGTAACGGACGTCCGCGACGCGAACGCCGCAGAGCAGACTTCGGACTAAGGCTCTAACTGGACCCGAGCTGGCTTTTAGCGAGTACCAAAAGGCACGATCAAATTAATGCTGGCGGTATCGACCGCGCGACGGTCGCCAAAAGCAATGCCGCCATCCATGTTGAAATACCGCTGCGCCTGCAAGCGCAATTGCAGCCACTTCGACATGTTGATTTGAACGCCTGCCAGCGCGCCGCCAACAACTGTTGAATTGGTTTCGTACTCGTCTTCGTAGCCGTTATTGCGGCAGTAGTACGACCAATCGTCGTAGTAAGAGTCGTAGTAAGAATCGCAATCCTGCGTGTCGTAGTACTCGTAGACATCCGTGCGCACGTAGCCGAATGCGCCGGAGAGTCCGCCAAACAACGAGACGCGAGGACCCAGCGGTAAGAAACCAATCAGGTTCAACCCGAGGAACGAGACGCTGGTGTCGCCGTCGTAACCCACCGCGCGAGCGCCTGGCGACGTGAACCCGCCACTGAAGTCGATCTGAGCTTCAAGGACTAAATACGGGTTGATCTTCCAACCAGCGATAACACGCGCCGTGGCGCCATCGTCATCGCAAAACGCGCCGGGCACGCCGTCGCACAGCTCGCGAACATTTGTGACCCCCGCGCCGACGCCCACGTACCACTCTTCTACTTGCGCGTTTGCCGCGCTCGATAATGCCAGCAGGCCGGCCAGGATCCATTTCGCTTTGTTCATACGCACTCCGCTCAGTCAAAAAACGCTAGCGCCTCGACACGAAAAACTCACGCAACATTGCGCCGCACTCGGCGGCCATGATACCGCCTTGAACTTCCACGCGATGGTTTAGTGCCGGGCTCTGCACGATGTTGAACACGCTGCCGGCGGCCCCGGCGCGCGGATCGGTCGCCGCGTAAACGAGCCGACGTATTCGGGCGTGCACCATTGCCCCGGCGCACATCGAGCAAGGTTCCAACGTGACATAAAGCGTCGTGTCGAGCAGACGGTAGGTGCCGAGCGCTTGAGCGGCGGCCCGCATCGCGACGATTTCCGCATGGGCGGTTGGATCGTGGCCGCTGATCGGCCGATTGAAACCCTCGGCGATCATGACGCCGTCTTTAACGATGACGGCACCGACCGGCACTTCGCCTGCCGCGGCGGCTTGTGTCGCAAGTTCGAAGGCTCGCGTCATGAACGTCGCGTCGACGTCTGGGTCTCCTTCCGTGATTTGAATCGGAGCGTCGTTCATCGGCGTTGGCTACGACTTCTTGCTTGAATCATACCAAGAGCCCAGCCCACGGCTTAACATGTCCCCACCATTCTGCCGGCGTGATGATACGCAATGGCAACCGTCCTAACTGATCGCGTTTGCTCGCGATCGTAGCCCTGTCACGAGTACAAAACGCGTCACAGCCATAGCCGATCGCGTTTCCGATCAATTCACGGTCCGCTCGGTCCGGCAATGCGGCTGCGAACGGAGCATCGACAAACAGCCGCCCGAAGTTCGTAGCGAAGAAGCGTTCATCGTCATCGAGATCCTGGTTCACCAGCCCGAACGCATACTCGAGAAGATCATCACGCAGTAGTTCGTCGCGAGTTGCCGAAAGCTCATCCAAGGTTTTTTGTGAACCTATCAGGTCCCAATCGGCTCGTGCACCGACATGGAACACATGCATCAGGGCTTCGGTATCGACAGCAAGAGTCGCCTCCACGGTGGTAGGAAGCGCCTCGCCCTCAAAGATATGCGTGTTGTGCTTAACCAGCACATTGATTACATTCGTATCTAGGAACACTCGCCTCGGGATGTCATTGAATGGGAATCGAGTGCAGTCGCTACCGTGCTGCTCTGAATCCTCGTACAGCACGTACTTTCGCTTCTGCGGATCCCAACGCTCTAGGGCCATCTATGAAGCACCTGATCAATTTCGACAGTCACTATCGCATAGACCTCGTTCCCGAATCACTCAAGTATCAAGAGCCGACGAACTTTTGGGCCAGGAAGGCGAGCTTAAAATAGACCTCATGTGGGATAGATGCGTCTTGACGGGTAAATTGCAGAATTCAGAACAACGATACTCGTTACGAGTATTACAGCCCGGAGTTCACGAGGTCACGCACTAGCGCGGCCCCGAGTTGAACCCGATCCTTTGTATCCAGAGGGTAGCCTTCCACAGTGACCTGGGGAATCGTCAAGTGAAAGTCGGGACCTATTCCGTGTTTCTCGCAAATGCGCGAGAAAGCGTCGGAATATGGCGCAGCCGGCGGCCGCAAAAGCAGCCCGTCCTGGACACACTGAACCTCCGCGCCACTTTTCGCGAACCGCATCCAACGCGCCTCAGTCTCGTAACCCGTGAACCAAGGACCATTGGGCGACTGCTGCCAGACCGATCCGTGAACGGCGGCATCCGACACGCCACTCTGCAGACGGATGGCAGACAGATATGGATCACGATAGTGACTGCTCATCACTTTCTTATCTAACATACACACACCATAGCTCAACGCGCCGCCTGCGTACGCGTAAATGCCAGAAAAGCCCGCACGCATCGCCGGATAGCGCACGAAATACCATCGCCAGTCCAAACCTACGGTAGGGACTCTGCCCGCCAGCCACTGTGTTGTGAAGTTCTCCAGAGTCGAGCGCACGTCCCCACCGCCATCAGCAACGAAGTCGAGAAGGCGTCCTAAAGCTCGACGCATAGCAATTAGGTGTGCGCGACTGGAGCCAGTAAGGATCTCTCGCCATTGAGAAAAGTCGGAGCTCGAACCTAGCTGCAAGAACCGGCGACTGGGGAGGGCGTAATCGCCTGATGCAAGTAAAGCTCCGGTGACAGCGCTCAGTAGGCCCTCATCCGCATAGAGCTTTTGGAATGCTGTTGCCCTTTTTTCGAACACCGATTCATCGAATTCGAAGGCGGACAAGCAGCCGCGCAGCAGCCGGTGATCCTCCAAATGGAAGAGCGGTCGCTCAAGTCCCGGCGACTTCAGCAGCATCTCGATTTTTAGGCGCTCTTCAGCGACTTGCGCCTGATTGAAGCTCGAAACACCTTCGAGCGCTCCTTCGATAATAATTCGACGCACATCCAAAAGCAGCGCAGGCATCTTGTCAGCACGGAGCTCACTGCTCGACGCCTCGATCAGGTTGCGCAACAAGCGAAGGCGGCGAGAAAAATCCACGCTTTCGTGCAGGCGGTGAAGCAAAACCCCGTATAGCAGGAGTGTCCGCGGCCAGCTCCGACGAAACTGACCTTTGCAGCACTCGACGAAGAGATTGACAGTAGTTCCTGGTGCTCCGAAGAGCACGACTTTGCCAGTTTCTTCCGAATCCAGTGATGATGGTGTCAGCGAAAAGATGCTGGAGAAGACGGATGACGTGTCCACATCGATCCATGTGTCGAAACAGCGCATGAGAAAGTCCAGATGTTGCGAGGCATTCTCATTTTCGGCGCCGTAGAGAAGCTCTGCGATTGTCTCGATGCTACTCTCGACATTGTTGGTGCGAACCCGATCATCGAGCCAGGAACAGATGTCGGCGACGAAATGGAAGTAACGAAGAAACTCGTCATCCACGATGTCATCGCTTCCGCGAAGAGGCCATAGCAGATCTGCCCACGCGCCGTCGACCTTCTGCGCGAACTCCTCGACTCGCTTGGGACAGGAATTTTCCAAGACCTGTTCGAACCGCGCCTTGAAATTCTCGAATCGTGTTAGCGGCTTCCCACGCGAGTTCATCTTGATATAAAGATCCTCGCTCAAGCCCATGCCCTTGATGGGCAACAGATGAAACGAGATCGCTGGTGCACGCGAGTCAACGAGTCGCTCCCATGCCAGCGCACAGTCAGCATCAGAAAAACGTACGTGAATCGCTTCAAGCATCAGCAGCATCGACCGAATCGTAGGATCGTACTGCCACGTATGCAGAAACCAATGCTGGTCCTCGAACCACGAGCGCAGCTTCGCAGCCGAAGGCGGCTTCGATTCAACAAGACAGGCACAGAAACGCCGAGCGCTCGGACGAGTGGCATACTCGAACCGCTTCCAGCCTTGCTCCTCCTCAAGTCGGTCGGCCCGCCAGGCTAGATACCAGTGCAATAGAAACAAAGTGGTAAGGCGTTGTTGGCCATCAAGCGGACGAAGCGTGCCGTCCTCGACATCGCCGTATACAAAGTCGAGGCCGATGGGCACGCCTGTTGTCACTGCATCATGCAGGACATCGAGGAAATTGCTGCGAATTCGTGTAACTGTATCGCTCTGTCGCCCCTGTGCATAATCCCGCTGAATGATCGGGATCTCAATACGCTCTACGATGGGCCCATCCGCTGCACGTCGGTCAAAGAGGCCGTTGTAGGATGTAACGCAACTTTTCATGAGTGCGGCACCTCAGGCCTGAGATACGGGCCGACGCCACCATCTGCCGAAAGAATCGCGGCTAAGTAGGCTTCTCGGTCTTGAGTGCTCCAGAAGTAGATCTGCTGTGCGTCAGCGTCCGTATAGTATTTAAGGAAGGCTTGCCTCGTACAAATGGGGATGTAAGCTCCCCGACGATCGAGTTCGAGGACGACCTTCCGCTTAACCTCGAACACTGAGTTGTTGAGCGCGCTATTGTGCCCGCTCGCGAGAAGCGCGAGGTTCGAAATTGAGTGGACGGAATGGGACGCGGCTACAGCCGATGCATCAGATAGTGTGAAAATCGCTGCTACGTCACGCGCAAGGTCCTGGAAATTCTGCCGATCAATCTTGTCACCGACGTCGTCGATCCGACGTAGGAGCGCCTTGCGGCTGGCTTCGTCGAACGAGCCAAGGGTCAATAGCGCGTCACGGTGAAGCCGCAGCCATTCCTTCCACTGTTCGGCCTTTGTGAGGCTCTCCGCGTGTTGCGCGTGAATGTGCTCAAGCGACCACTGCTGGCGGCGGTGAATGCGGAATGAGTAGCGCTCCGTTGAGCCCTTTACCCGCCGCACTGTCTCAATATTCATGAGAAGTAGCAGATCTGCGCACTTCTGTGTGTCCGATAGATAACTGAGCTCTTTTACCTTGGATGGTGTGAGGTCGAGGTTCTGGCGAATCCTACTGTCGAGGACAGCCTCGAATTCGCTCTTCGTTTTGCCAGATGCGATCGCAACGAGGTCGCTGAAGCGCTGTCCCACCGCTACGAGGTACCCGATCTTGTGGTAATGATCCCGATTTTCGTACCAACCAAGGACGAGTGCGTGCAGCTGAACCACTTGGTTCCAGACCGTCTCCGGTTTACTTTGCTCAATCTTTTCTCGCAGAACATCGAACGTGTGGAACTGCGGACGTGCTCGGCCGCGAGGTCCACCCGCGAGAGTGTCGAGCAGCAGAGTTATCCTCGTCGGACTATCCACAGAAGCATCGTCGGCAACAAACGCCCAGACATCATCATGCTGTAGGTCGCGCTCTATATTGTCCCATTGCGCTGCGACCTCGTATGTCCGATCAGTGGTTCCAGCACGGCCGCGACTACTTGAAAGCAAGAGTGCTTTGAACAATTCCGCCTCCGTAAGCGGAATTCTCCCGATGTTCAAACGCGTGAAGAGCGTCGTCGAATCCAGGTTTCCTGGGGCCTCATACCATATGACGCGCACACTATCGAAAAGGTACCCATAGAACTTATTGGCCACATGCTGCCGCCGGGTTCCGTGAGCTCCGAACCAGGTACGAATACAGTCATAGGCTCCGTACAGATGAAAGAAGTCGATGTTGGTATTGGCGTGTTCTGCATCGAGTTCGCGCAGGTATGTTTCGCTGTTTGGTCGTGTTTCGTATGAGATAAAGTACGGTGGGCCAGAGTTCTGGAGATGTTCGCGCTGCATAAACACAAAGATCAGAAAAAGCGTGGTGAGACGCTGCTGACCATCGACCAGCTCCCAAGCGGTCTCACTTTCGCGCTTGACCACGATTGGCTGAAGGCTATATGCCTCACCATTGCTCTGCCAGACGTCATTAAGCAAGCGCTCTACTTCGAGCTTTCTCCAGCGATATCCGCGCTGGTATCTCGCAACACGGAATGAGCCGGCGATGTCGCCGATTAGTTTAAGCTCGAGGACCGCATCCTGTCTGGGTTCTTCGATCATATGAAGTCCAACGTTGTCTACCCGGCTATTAGAATTATCGCGATCCCGAAGTCGCTCAAAGTTTTGCGCCAGCCCACGATTTCAAGCGCCTTTGGGCTCGATTGTTCCCACTCAACAATTTCTGGCCTCGCATGAGGCTGTCCCTATTCGTGTTCTCGCAAACCAGCGTTCTAATGTCCGCCTGAGTTACCGTGACGGATAGGCCATTTCAATAGCTCCACTCTTCATGTCGGACGGGTAGTCGATTCAACTCCCGTCGCTGGTCCTCCCACTCCGGCATGAACGTCCGCATGAGTGCCTTGAAGCGATCATTGTGTGTAGGTTCAAGTAAATGGACTAACTCGTGCAGCACTATGTATTCGAGGCAGCCGGGCGGCTTCTTTGCCAACTCAGTGTTTAGTCGTATCGATCGACGCTCTGGCGAACAGCTACCCCATTTCGTTTTCATGTGCTGAACGTACACGCGCGGAGGCTCCAATCTCAGGGTGCGGCACCAGCGAGTCACCACTTCTGCCGAACGTGTTCGAACCTGATCGCGATACCATCGAGATAGCAGCGCCCCTTTTGCGGCGACATTGGAGTGGGACCGCATAGAAAGCACCAACGTGCGATGGCGAAGTTCAACCGACGGCGCAGCAGCAACTTCCACCAATTTCAGCAAATAGCGACGACCCCAAATGTAGTGGCTCTCGCGCTCCTGATATTCACGTGTTGCCTCACGCTCCTGGCTCACCATCTTTTCTCGCTGCGCCTTTATCCACGCGAGCTTCGACAAAGCAAAGACACGCACCGTATCGAGCGCCATGTATCGGGGCGCCGAAATCCTGACGCGACCCCTAGGTGGCAGGATCGTCAAGTGAACGTTTCGAATGTCTTTAAATAGAACATCCGCTTCAAATGCACCAAGAGCGATGCGGGACGACATCAATATTCGCCCTGCGCCTTGACGATCAGGAAAATGCGCTCCACTTGTTCGGAATCCTGCAGCAGCGCAAACAGGGCAGCCTTAATCGTATTTTCCTTCGCCGGATTTCCTCTCCAGCCGTCGGGTCGGACGGCCTTGACGGTCTCGTCGATGCGCAACGCCAGCGACAATGCCTGATCCGAAGAATCGGCACCATAAGTTAGTAATGACTCAGCCACCTTCTGCGCTGGCTTCGCAGCAAGCCACGGCTGGATGTTGTTGTATAACGCACGACGCCCCGGCGTCGTCAGTTCAATTGGTGCGTCCTCCGATCTACCCGCTTCCACCTGCTGCACCAGTTGCGCGATGCGCTGCAGATACTGCTCGTATTCCTCCGCCCGTTCCTTGCGTTGCTTGATGATGCCATCCAGCAAGGCCGACATGCGTTCATAAAATGCCGGATCGTTCAGGTGCTCCTTCACAATCTTGCTTCGTACGTTGTTCTCGATCGTCTCGGCAATCGCGTGGCGGTTGCCCTTCAGCGCCCCTAGCTTGGCGGCGACAGCGTCGGCAATGCCGGTCTTCACTATCAAATCCAGCAGGCCGATACCTTCAAACGGCGAAATCTGCCGTGGCTCTTCCGCCTCGATATAGGTATCGATCAGGTGCCGCATGTCAGCTTCGTAAGGTTTCAAGTCCAAGGTCTCGCCGCTAGCCTTTCGCACGATCTCGCGCAGCTTCACGTAGCGCTCCAGCAACTCACGAAGACGAACGCCTTCGACGTCAGAATACCCGGCCGCGCCCAGTTCATCAGCCACGTTTGCCCAGGCACGCAGGAATGTCACTACGCCTTTGTAGAGCATTACCCGCTGCGGTTCGCGCGCCGCCAAGTCTGCTGCAATTTCGGTATTGCCGCAGAAATAGCGAATGTGTTCCAGCTCGCCACGCGGCGAAACCACCGGTTCACACAGCAATGCCAGCGTCTCCACCGCATCGTCCAAGCGCTTGCGACCCATCTCCAGCCGACTCTGCATCAGCACGTCGGCGTCGATACCGCCGGCGCTGTGATCCAACTCCGCGGTGTACACAGCGATGGCTTTCTCCACCTTCTTGAACAGGTCTTTATAGTCGACGATGTAGCCAAACTCCTTATCCTCGCCATCCAGTCGGTTGGTGCGACAGATGGCCTGGAAGAGGCCGTGATCCTGCATAGATTTGTCGATGTAAAGGTAGCTGCAAGGTGGCGCGTCGAAACCGGTGAGCAGCTTGTCCACCACCACCAGCAATTTCATGTTGGCTGGCTCTTTGGAAAATAGATTCTTGGCCCATTCCTCATAAGTTTCGGTGGCGCTCATACCGGGCTTGGCTTCCACGCTCTTCAGGAGATCAGTGTAGGTGTTGAAAATGAACTGCTTGTCGCTCTCAGTATTGGCGCCTACCTCTTCGGTCGTGACGTCCTTAGCCATCGGGTTGTATGACGTGACGATGGCACACTTGCCTTTAAATCCCGTACTCGCCGCATAGAACAGTGTGAAGTACTTGCAGGCTTCGTAGATGCTTGAGGCCACCAGGATCGCATTGCCCCGCCCACTGGATAGTCGAGGCTTTCCGAATTTTGTGACGCTGAAGTCGAACTTGATGTCGTCCACCACGCGCTGCATTCGCGAGCGCGAACTCAGCACCTGCTGCATGGTTCCCCACTTGGCCTTGAGTTCATTCTTTTGCCAGAGGTTCAGATCTTCAGTCGCCGCATCGAACCAAGCGTCGATCTTCGCCGGCGATCCCAGCCGCTGATCGATGTCGCGTGCCTCGTACACAAGGTCTAGCACGACCTCATCTTCTACTGCTTCGCTGAACTTGTAGGTGTGGATGTAGCCGCCGAACACCTCCAGGCTCGATTGTTTGTCCGCCTTAAGTAGTGGTGTGCCCGTAAAGCCGATGAACACCGCATCGGGCAGCAGTGCCTTCATAACCCGATGCAGTCGGCCGCTCTGGGTGCGGTGGCATTCGTCGACGAACACGAACAACTCGCCCACTGCTGTTGCAGGCTGCGCCTCCAACTCCTTAACGAAGTCCTCAAACTCGCGCCTGTCCCGTCCACGTGTTTCTACGCCGAACTTGTGCACCAATGAACATAGTAAGCGCGGCGCGGGCTGCGCCAGCTGCGTCATCAGATCACGCCCGCTGCGGCTGCGGTGCAGCTTCTCCCCAGCATCGGTAAACACGCGCTGGATCTGTTTATCCAGTTCGTCGCGGTCGGTGACGATCACCACCCGTGCCTGTGGACGATGCTCCATGATCCAACGCGCCAACAACACCATCACGATGCTCTTGCCGCTGCCTTGGGTGTGCCAGAGGATGCCGCCTTTGCGCTCACGAACGCGGGCTTGCGCAGCCTTGATGCCGAAGTACTGATGCACACGCGGCAGTTTTTTCGTACCGACGTCGAACAGCACGAAATCGTGCATCAGCTCGATGAGCCGAGCCTTGTCGCACATCTTCAGCAAGTACTTATCCAGCTTGAAGCGGCAGTCATCAGCCTCGTCTTCCTTCCACTTGAGGAACATCTTCTCTTCGGTCTTGATCGTGCCGTAGCGCAGGCCTTCGGAGTCGTTGCCTGCAAAGACGAACTGAATCGTGCTGAAAAATGCCTCGTGGAACATCGGCAACTGGTTCGACAGACATTGGCGGATGCCGTCTCCCACCGAGACGCGGCTGTTCTTCAGCTCGATCACACCGATGGCGATGCCATTGATGTACAGCACGAGGTCAGGTCGCCGCGTGCGATCGCCCTTGAGCGTCACCTCTTCCGCGATGGCAAAATCGTTCTGCTGCGGGCGCTGCCAGTCGATCAACTGCACCGTCTGAGTTGGCGCGCCAGCTTCTGTCTTCACTGGAACGCCATAGCGCAGCAAGCCGTAGACCGCCTGATTGTTCGCGTACAGCGTGCGGTGATGGTTGCCCGCCTCGGTGCGCAAACGCAGTAGTGCGGCGGCGCTTTGCGCGGCTGTGCTACCTCGCTTTTCCAACCAAGGCACGAGCAGGCTTTCCTCAACGTTACTGTTGCCGTCACGGTCCGACCAGTCGTCAAGATAGCGCCAGCCCAACTCATCTCGGAACAGCGTCACCACGCGGTACTGCGTGGCGCGTTCCGGTTGTCCGATTGATGTCATGGCTGGTCCTTTCGCAGTAGCAGACGTCCGAAATCAGTTGTCGAACAAACCCTGGCATTCAGCGATGGCGAGCGCGATTTTCTCATCGGAGAACAACTCGCGCGACAATTTTGGGGCCCATTCCGTGTGTGCCGCGATTACACGCTTGATGCTTGCCAGATTGGCCGGCTGTCCGGTACTGACAAGATCCATCATTGCCATATCCACAGTCGCGAGCAGTTCGAGATCGTCAGTCTTGCGGTAATGGAATCGCTCCAGCCAGTCTAGTTTCGCTAACCCATACCACTGATCGAAGTAACCGTGCGCCTGCTCGGCATTGTCACCCGCCACAAAACCCTCGTACTTGCCATTGTTAATCGCGCGCACATACCCGTTATTCAACGCGATCGCCTCCGGTCCTTTGTATTTCGTATTCGGGTCGTAGGGTCCGGCGGCTCTCTTCAGATCGCCCTTGGCAAGGCCCTCAGCGTAACGGTGTAGCAAGTACATTAGCTTCACGCGGCGCTTGCGCGGCAAGGGAAATTTCTCTGTGCCGAAGCTTTGGGCGAGCACGCCGATAACGACGGCTTCATTGATCTGCCAGTTGTGCGCGGACCCAGGTGAGGACGATTTAGCTTCAGTGATCTTATTTGCTAAGGGGATGACCGCGGTGGCTGGTCGCACCAAACGAATGCGGCCAGTCAGTAGTTCTTGCATCATGCCTTGCTTAAGTTGGCGGGCTTTGGTGAGAAGCGACTCTAAGGCTTCAATATCCGCATCGATGTTAGATAGCACTCGCCCTATCGCGGACTGCTCTGCCAATTCAGGCATCCGACATACGATCCCCTCAACATCCGAATGCGACAGGTGCTTAACTGTTGTGCTCCCAGTAGCAGCTTCGATCTGCTTTAATTTTCCAATCAGCATGTAGAAGGCGAATGATGGATCTAATCTTGCCGATGGGACTATGCGTCCCACTCTCTGATTCAATAGCGCTTCAGAACCTCGCCAGCGACAAGGCAGGAAATCCCCGTCCATCCCAATCAATACATCGGCAGGTCGAACAATGTATTCATCTGAGTAGCTGCCGTGAAAATGAACAATTTCATCATCAGACTTCAAGTCGCGATTACGAATCAAGCGTAGCCCCATTTGACGCCCGCAGAAGCCCGATGACGGGAATGGGAATCCGACTTGTAACCTAAGAAAGCTCCCCAGCGGGTAAAGTTGCCACCGTCCGGTAAATCCGGGCAGGCGATTCTTGCCGCTTAGCAGTTCTTGCATGGCACCTTGTTTGATGTTGCGCTTCTTCGCCAATAGCAGCGACAATGACGCGATAAGGGAGTCCGCATCGGAGAGTGCTTCGGCGATCGCTCTCTGTTCGGCCCTCGGTGGAATCGGCACGTGCACGCGCCCAAGCTCAGCCTGCCCGATGTTAGAGCGGACAACGCCTTGTCCCCGCGCGACAATCTGGTGACGGACTGCCGGCATCCGCAGTAAGAGAGAGACGACGGACGGGTTTAACTCGCGATCTCGAGCGCGACCGCGGATAACAAAGCCGCCAAATACCACATCGTCCGAACCGACATAGACCGAAGCCAATCCGACCTCGTCCTGCGTTTCAGATGTTCGATTGAAAAGCACATCTCCAGCTGCCACCCGAAAAATCTTCACAAGATCCTGTTTGAGAACCACTCGACCCGGAATATGGTCCGCTGCAAGTTTTGGATGCGTGATGACTTCAAGTACGTTGACGAATGGCATGCCAGAACCGTAAGCGGATTTATCGGCATTCACGCCATTCTGTAATTCGAACAATGATCCAACCGTGTCAACGGTCCATTCTTCCGGCACAACACCGCATTCCGTGCGCTTATATCCCGAAGGCAGGTTGTCTGCAGCAGCGGCACTGACCGAAAGTTTTCGATTTACCGCCATGCAAACCCCATTTCCTTAAGATGCTGGTTCACGCGTGCCATACCTGCCTCGACCAGTTCATTCAACAGCGGCAACGGCATCTCATACCGCTCAGCCAATTCAGTAACTCGCGCCGTGAGCTGTTGACTCAGCCGGTCCATCTCGCCGTGCACGGCAGCATCCAACGCAGCGAGCCATTTGTCGTCCACGACCAACGTCTGCACCTCTGCCTCCGTGAGCTTAGGATACTGAGCATGAGCCGCCGCATCTAAGACAGCGCCTGCTTCTTTCACTTGCTTCTTTAGCGTTGACTCTTCGGCCGCCAACTTCATCCACTCCAATAGGACGCGCAATTCATCGCTGATAGAATCCTCGGGCTCAGCGTGAGCGGAGATGCCGCGCTTGCCACGCTTGGCTGCTTTGATCTCGGCATTCACTTCGCCATCTATTTCATGCAGTCGATCTTTCACTGCCGCCACATTGATCTTGTCGAAGCCGGCAAAAGCGGCATCGTCACCGCTCTGCTCTTCCTCCAGTTCAACCAGTTTCGCGCTCACGCTTTCCAGTTCGGCCTGAAATGCTGCATGCGTGGCCTGCTCTTTCGCGAAATAGCGAGCCACGACTAGCGCCTTAGGTACCAAGTCGCAGGCCCACCCCTTGTCCCTCTCCTTCCCTTTCCTATCGGTTTCGATCACACGGTACGTCCGAGCCTTCCAGCCATCAGAAGCGATTAAATAACAGTCGTCCTGCTTCGTTTGCGCCCAGTAGTCCATAAGGTGCTGGTAGACGGCGTAGGCATCGATCAGTGGCTGGCCAAGGTAGTGGGTAAGCAGGCCCTCCGACAATTCGACGATTACTTGCTTGGGATGACAGCCAGGGCGCAGTAGCCGGAGTGCCTTGGCCTCTTTTTTGCGCCACTTCGCGAAGTGCGCATTCATTTTTCCGATGAAGCCAACGAATTCAGAGTGGGTGTGGATGGTGGACTTGATAGCTGCCTTCTCTACGGCCAGATCCAGATAGTTTGGCCGGTTTGGCTTAAACAATGTTCGTTTGAGCTGCGGGCATACGGCCCAATAGCGGCTAACTAGACTATCCGGCGCGGTAATGTCGGCTTCCGGAATACCGCCGCGCAGATTGCCTTCGATGTCTTGCCGGTCTTCAGGAACTTGACTATCAATGTAGCGCGGCAGATTGAGATTGTGCTCATTCTTCTCGATCTCTTGCAGATTCACTTGCCGGGCATATCGCGAAACATCTTGCCGCCTCTGAAAGGTATCGATGATGCGATGAATGTCGCGCTCCCGAAGTCGATTTTTTGGGCCATCTTTTAGAAAACCCTGGCTCGCGTCGATCATGAAGATGCCGGCGCTAGCGGCTAAGCGCTGAGCGGCGTGCAACTTGTCGATAACAACAATGCACGCCGGAATGCCGGTGCCATAGAATAGGTTGGCAGGTAGGCCGATGATGGCATCGATGTAGCCCTTGCGGATCAATGCGCGGCGGATATCTGCCTCAGCGTTGCCACGGAACAGCACGCCGTGGGGCAGGATACAGGCGCCGCGGCCGGTGCTCTTGAGTGAGCGCACAATGTGCAACAGATACGCGTAGTCGCCCTGTTTAGTTGGCGGCACACCGAATGCCTCGAAACGTTGCCAAGGATCGTTCAGCGGATCAATGCCGGTGCTCCAGCGCTTGTCAGAGAACGGCGGATTGGCCACCACATAGTCGAAG
>Ga0193752_1000352_pt1 | contig 46857 bp, 39 predicted proteins | sample H1c1metaG_FD_144924 | JGI IMG/M metagenome (GOLD analysis project Ga0193752, IMG submission 144924) | Soil microbial communities from a riparian zone of the East river system, Colorado, United States - H1c1 | ecosystem: Environmental > Terrestrial > Soil > Riparian zone | place: USA: East River...
CCCAGCCGGGTGTTTCGAGCGCAAAGAAGGGTGCATCGAGCTCCTTGGCCCACAGCGAGAAGACTCGCTGAATGCAGTCGCATGCGAGCCGAGCGCATAACACCGTGGGCTTCGGCAATCCGCCCCAGGGCGCGCGCGCTTGATCGGGGTTCATGCTGCAGGCGAGACCCAGCGAGCAGTAACGGCACACATTGCCGCGATACCCCTGCGACTGCATATGCTCGAAATACTCCGACGATAGCTGCTTGGCTGCAATGTAGGCCGCCCACCACTGATTGGTGACGATGGGAATGTCCATCGCATGAAAGATTTCGTGCGGCGTGTCGGCGTTACAGATGGCGTACGGCTCACCGCTTTGCACCTGCTCACGCAGCTTTTGGACATGCGCCTTCTGGAATGCCGTCGCCTTTGAGGTGACGATCAGATCCTTGCGGCTTGCGGCGTTTGTGCTCATTGGTCGAATTACTTGAATGCGCCGGCCGCGTGCATGCGGTCGAAGTCGTCGGCGGTAAATCCTAATTCCAAGCAGACTTCGCGAGAGTGCTCGCCCAAGTTCGGCGCGCGCCGAACGGATGCCGGAGTGAGTAATAGCTTGTAGGGCGGACTTTGATGACCGAATACTCCAAGCACAGCGTGCTCGACGTCGACCATCGCTTGGCGTGCCTTGAGTTGTGGATCTCGCGTCAGCAGATCGCCCGCGGTTTGCGCGACACCGGCCGCAACGCCGACTGTCTGCAGTCGTTGCATGGCGGCGAACGCATCTTGCGTTACGGTCCATGTGGCAACGAGATCTTCTAGTGCGTCTTCGTTTTGCTTGCGCAGTGCGTGTGTCGCGAACCGAGCGTCGTCACGGAGGGCGACTTGATCCATGCCTTCGCATAGCGAGCGCCACTCTGAGTCGTTTCGTACTTCGATTGCTAGCCACCGATCGTCGCCAACGCAAGGAAACACTCCATGCGGCGCTGCATCGTCAATTCGATTACCTGTGCGTAGCGGAATGATGCCCGTCACTTGTTGACGCACGATGCAAGCTAGTAATTGCTGTACCTGCACTTCGAACATGCTGGCGTCGATGTGGCAGCCCAGGCCCGTGCGTGAGCGATGATCGAGCGCGGCAACCGCGGCATTCGCCATCAGCAGAGGCAGCAGCGCGTCGCCGTACGGGACGCTTGGGATCACAGGATCGCGATCAGGCCATCCAGTCAGGAACAACCGGCCGGACAACGCGGCGCCTGTGCCATCGACGCCCCACTCGGTGGCTAACGGACCTGTTTGCCCGTAGACGCTGCCGCTCACCATGATGAGATTCGGATTGCGCGCTCGCAGGCTCGCATAGTCCAATCCTAGTTTCTCCATCGTGCCCGGCGAGAAATTCTCGACGACGACATCGGCCCAATCGATCAAGCGCTCAAGCATCGGGCGCACGGCCGGATTTTTCAAATCCAACGCGATGCCGCGCTTGGAAGTATTCAGATGCGCGAACCAAGGCTTGTCGTTCGGATTACCGGGCTTCGAGACAGACACTTGAGAGTCGATGCGAGTCAGGCACGGACGTCCCGCGCTTTCCACCTTGACGACATCGGCGCCGAAGTCGCCCAGTTGCTTGGTAGTCAACGCGCCGACCAGCGCCCAAGAGAAATCTAAAACCTTGATGCCCGTTAGCGGCAGAGCTGTTCCTTTGGTCGCCGGCTTTTTCAGGCGCGACACGGTGAGTTCCACGTCACTCCCCTCTGCGCCGGGTCCGACTGGCGGAGATTCAACCTTCGTCGCTTCGGAACCGGTGCGTAAGAAGTAACGCGGGAGTTTGATATCCAGGGTCTCGGACCACGGAGTCGGCACGAAATAGTCGCGTGCTGTGAGTTGGGCATCGTTCAACAGGTCGCCCGGCGCATTCGCAACGGCAGCGTTGATTCCGCGACGACGGCCTTCATCGCGAATTTCGGTCTTGGTGCGGTCCACGAAAAATGCGCCCACGGCGACTTCCCACACTTTTCGGACCTCGGGATCCAGCGCGCTGCGATCGTAACGATCCCAATCGACATCTTTCATCGGATTGTCGTAGCCGAGTTCATTCATCCACGCCAGCAGCGCGCGATTGGCCGGCGCGCCGAATCGGCCTGTCGCAATACTGTGGAACATGTAGCCATCGCGTAACTTCCAGACGCAGCGAATACTCGCGCGACCGAAGCGCAGATAGGGGCCGCCGCGTTGGACGCAACGCTGATCGAATTGATAGAGCAGTACATTGTTCGTATTGCGACTGACGCCGGCTTCCTGCACCGATTGATCGATATGTTGCCCTACTCCAGTTCGCTCGCGGTGGTAGTGCGCCAACACCGCGCCGAGCGCCGCACCGGCACATGCGTGAAAGCCATTGGCATCCAGCGCTTCCTTCACGGGTGCGCGATCGGGATCGCCCAGGGTGATGAGCACGCCGCTCATCGCGGAAGCGACTAACTCGCCGCCTTTGAACTGGGCGTAGGGCCCTTGCTGACCGAAGGGTGTAATCGACACCATAACGAGACGCGGATTGCTACGCGCTAGTGCTGCGTAGTCGAGACTGAGACCCGCGAGATATCCCGGCGCAAACGATTCGAGCAGAAAGTCGCAATCGCGAACATGGCGTAGGAGTTGTTCTCGATCCGCCGGCTGACTGATATCCAACCCAAGGCTGCGCTTGCCGATGTTGCGCGCGCGCCAGTCCAATAATGCGTTGCCGCTTAAGTCTTGAGGCGCATCGATTTGCCAGACTTCCACACCGAAACTCGCCAGAATCCGCCCGCAGGCAGCTGCATCGCCTCGAGTGAGATCGAGCGCCCGAAAGCCATGTAATAGATTTCGCGCTGTACTCATGACGAAGATCCAAGACGCAGTGAGAAATTGTCGAGTTCACTGAGCAAAGACGGAGTCGGCTCGACAACGTAAGGTTGTTCGTTCAGAACAAGCGAGGGCATACCCGCCGCAGTGAGCGCCGTCACCTGATTCGGCGTGTCCCAGGTCAAGGCTTCCTCGGGTTCGAACAAATAGAACAAGACACCCTGTGCGTTTCGATGGCGAGCGTGCGCGACCAGTTCTTCGGGTAGATGAGGAAAACGCCGGCTCGTCAACGAATGCCGATGATAGTGCTCCGCGACAGTAAGCCAAGGATCACCCGACGACTCAATGTCGTGCTGGCTGACGCTATCGCCCAGCCAGTGATAGTTACCCACGATGTCGAAGCCACGCGAGTCCAGTAGCTCATGGAGGGCAGTGTTGTCTTGTGCATTGCCGGCCACCACGATGCGGGGTCCGCCCGGCTTGGGCTGCGTTGTAGTTTTGCTCGACAATAGTTGCAGCAGCTCAGTATGCAGATTGATCGGCAATAGAAAACGCGTTGTCACGGCTTTTAGTGCGAAGGCGCCTGAGAGTCGCAGTTCGCTGCGTTGATTCACCACCGACCGCAACGCTTGCCGATTCCGATTGCTATCTGAGATGGCGATGCGCAACGCGTCGTCGGTGACTGCTCGACCCGAGATATCCTTCAACGTCTCGCCAATTTTTCGGAGCTGATCGAGATTGTGCCGGAGCGACGTCGCCGACTGCGTCTGCAGTAGGTCATACAGAACGACGCGTGGCAGGCGTTTGCAAAGGTCGAGACGCTCGACCTCCCGTAAATACAGATACAACCGCAGAAACGAATAATTGGCGAGACGTTGGATGAGCACGTCCAGAAACTCGAGTTCGCCGGACAGCGCCGCTTGGAAAATCGCCCGCGCCATCGGATCGAATAGGGATTCCATCCATTCGTCCGCCAATTCGGTGCTGCCGCGGCAATCGCCGGTGATCATGACTGGATGAAAGCCGGCGGCGGCGATCAATTCGATGGGAGCCGCCGTGGAGACGAAGCCTGCTACTAGACCGCCGGCGCGCTTTAGTTCGTGAGCAGTTCGCAACCGGTCTGCATACGCTTCTTCGATGGTCGCTGCGGCGGAAGAGGGTGATTGGGACATGACTACAGAATACTCGGCAGCCACAGCGCCAACGCCGGGAAGAGGATGAGTAGCGCGATGTGCGGAATATCCATCGCGAGGAAGGGCAGCACGCCGCGGAACACTTCAGACAACGGGATGTCTTTGCGGAGTGCGCTCACCACGTAAATGTTCATACCCATCGGCGGTGTAATGAGCGCTGTTTCTTGCGCACGCACCATCAGAATGCCAAACCAAATGGGGCTTAAGCCTAAGCTCATCACAATGGGGTAGAACACGGGTAGCGTCAGCGTCATCATCGCCATCGCATCCAAAAAGATGCCCATGGCCAGCAGCATCGCCAGAATGCACATGATGATCACGATCGGTGGAGCTTGCAGATCGGTGATGTAGCCCGCCAATGCCGCGGGGATTTCAGAGACGGCCATGAAATAACTGAATAGAAATGCGCCGATGATCACGCCGTAAATCATGCCGGTCGTGCGCATCGTTTGCTGCAGCGCTTCGAGCAGACCGGTCATCGTAAGGCGCTTGCGGCTGAACGTCAGGGCAATCGCACCCAGCGCGCCCACTGCACCCGATTCAGTGGCGGTGAACCATCCGACAATCAACCCGCCCATGACCAATGTGGTGAGAATGATGAGATCGGTAATGCCGCGGACAGCCTGCCAGCGTTCTGCCCAGGAATATCGCGGGCCGGGCGGCCCCATCGATGGTCTCCATTTGCACAAGATCCAAATCAGAATGATGTACATGACCGCTTGCAGCAATCCCGGGATGACGCCGGCCATGAAGAGCTTGCCAATCGATTGTTCGGTCAGCACGCCGTACATGATGAGCATGCCGCTTGGAGGAATCATGCTGCCCATCGTGCCGCCGGCGGCGACAGAGCCTGTCGCCAGCGCATTGCTGTAATTGCGCGCTTTCATTTCCGGCAATGCCACTAAGCCCATCGTCGCGGCGGTCGCAAGACTGGATGAACTGATGGAGCCGAATCCCGCGCACCCGCCAATCGTCGCCATGGCCAAGCCGCCCGGCCAATGGCCAACGAATCGAGCCGCCAAGACATAGAGATCTCGACTGACATTGGCAGCGAATAGGACTTGTGCCATCAACAAGAAAAGCGGCAGTGCGGCCAACTCGACACTCGAGATGGAGTTGAACGACGAGACCGCGAGTTTGGTCAGCGCGGCGTCCCAGCCTAAGATCACCGCCAATCCGAGCGTGCCCACGACACCCATCGAGAAGCTGATAGGCATGCCCAACGCGAGCAGGGTAAAGAGGGAGATGACGCCAATGACGCCGATTAACTCAGGCGACATGGTCTAGTCCTGCGGCGGGCTGCGAAGCAGTCGAACGATGCGAGCAATCAAAAGTCCCGCGACGATCGCTAGCGCCGCAATCCAGACGGCGCGAAAAGGTGGGAGCGGGATATGCAACAGCTCCGTCTCTTCGATCAAGATGGCATTGCCGATGGCTACTTTGGCATTCATCCACGCCGTCGCTGTCCAGAAGAGCGCGCCCAACGCGGTGACGACGATGGCTACTCGGGTTCGCCAATTGGATTTCAATTTGTCGATGAGCATGTGCACATGCGGATGCCCATCGGAGAATGTGGCTGTGACCAACGCGCAAGAGGCAACGATGATGATCAGCATCTCGCCGATTTCCGAATTGCCTTTGATGACTCCACCGGCTGCGCGCAGCAGTACGCTTGCAGTGATTAGCAGGCCAAGGAGTACGAGTGCGGCGGCACCAATCCAAACGACAATCTTGTCGAGCAGTGTGGGCGGAATCTTGGGCGACTGCATGCGGGTACCTGGAACTGGACGCGAGAACTGAACGCCTAAACTGAATAATTGGGAAACGACGCCGCAGACTGCTATAAAAATGTTCCCCCGCCAAGTGGCGAGGGAACATACGGCTCGGAAGACAGCAAAACTAGAAGCTGTACTTGATTCGCGCACCGGCTTGGCGCGGTGCGCCGTAGATGTAGCCGCCTGACGCGCTGCTGGCTTCTTGTACTTGGACAGCGATGTAAGTTTTGTCGGTGACGTTGGTAACAAATCCTTCAAGCTTTAGGCTTTCCATGATCGCCAGCGTAATGCGCACATCGGCCACAGTCCGTGACGGCACGGTGGTGTTGGGGCCAGGGAACGACGTTGCATACTGTTTGGCCATGTGGGTCGCTTGCACGCGCGGCGTCAAAACCATGTTGCCCACATTGAAGTCATACTGAATGCCGGCGCTCGCGGTGATCTTCGGTGAGAAAGGCAGCGGTGTTCCGTTCAAGACGGGCTTGTTGACGCTAGGAATTTCACTGTTGTCGGTCAGTATCGTGTCTTCGCTGAACTCGCCGTGCAGGTAACTTAGGCCGAAGTTCGTGCCTAGCCCGCCGAATTGGCCGGTGACTTCAAGCTCAGCTCCGTAGATCGTGGACTCAGCGGCATTCAACGTATTGGGCAAGCCGTTGAGAAGTGCCGAAAGCTGGATGCCATCGTAGATCGAATAGAAAACATCGCCGTTGATGCGTAAGCGGCCGTCGGCCACCGTGGTCTTGACGCCCAGCTCCGCCACGTTGTTGGTCTCGGGCGCGAAGTTGGCCAAGCCCGGAGTGAGATTCACACCGCCGGCCTTATAGCCGCGTGATGCGGTGAGGTACAGCATAGTGTCGTCGTTGAGATTGTACTTACCGCTCAATCGGCCGGTGGTTTTCGACGACTCGGCCGTGCCCGAGCAAGGGTAGCACCCAAGGCCCGGATTAGGACCCGGCACAGCAATCCTGAGGTAGTCTTGCTGATCTTCCGAGTAGCGAAGACCGAGGTCTATGGCAAAGGCGTCGTTGAAGCGAAAGTCGACTTGGCCGAATACCGATGCCGAAGTGTTCTCGGCTTCGGCGACGGTGCGGGAGCTTGGCGTCTGATAGGTGTTGGTGCGCGTGTTATCGCGCAGGACGCTCACTGGGGTCGTTTCATCGAGATAGAACGCACCGGCTACCCACTGGAAGTTACCGTCGCCAATCGACAGCAGGTTGATCTCAGTAATCAAAGTTTCGAATGCTTGCGCAGTGAATCCCACGCGGCCACCTTGGCCGGGTCCCGGCGGTGCCGTCGCACTGCGATCGCCGTCGGCTTGATCGTAGTTCTCGCCGTTGAGGTACGACGTCAGATTGCGAAACTGCACGCTCGAGCCAAGGTCGATGCGAGTTTCAAGCGAGGTGCGATAGCCCTCTTGATCGAGGAACGACAGCGCGTCTTCTTGAATGACGAACGGATCTAAGCTCACCGTGTCGCCGCGGCGCTTGACAGCGTTGTAATCGGAATCGAGGTCGAAATATTCGTAGCGCAGATCGAACGTCATGCTGTCGTTGGGTTTGAAGCGGACCGCTGCACGCGCACTGCGGAGGTTGGAACTGCCGGGTTCGCTCGGACTCGGGCCAATGTTGTCCGTGTAGCTGCCGCGAGTTTCATACACAGCTGCGACGCGTGCTGCAAACACGCTTCCCATCGGAATGTTCACGGCGCCGACGGTGCGGTACCAGTCGTATTGCCCGGCGGTCTGATCGATGTAGCCGCTGAAGCCATCGAAGTTCGGCGCAGGCGTGCGCACGTAAACGGCGCCGCCGGTAGAGTTCTGTCCGGTCAACGTGCCTTGTGGACCGCGCAGCACTTCGATCGATTCGATGTCGTAGAACGATTGCGAGATGAACGTTTCGTGAGGGATGAAGACGCCGTCGACGTAGTACGCCACGCCGGGATTCGAGGTGGGCGCAGATTGGGCGATACCGACACCGCGGATGTTGATGAACGTACCGCGGTTGTAGCTGTTGATCGAGACGCTCGGCGCGACTTGTTGAATCTCGATGATGTTGTCGATGCCTTGCGATGCCAATGTGTCAGCAGTCAATACTGTCGCGGACGCTGGAATGTCTTGCAGATTGATTGCGCGGCGCTCTGCCGTCACAACAATCTCTTCGAGAATGGCGGTGCTCGTCTGCGCGATGGCGGCATTGCTCAGAATGCCGGCGACGGCTAGCGCAACTGCAGTGCGGTATTTGCCTTGCAACGGACGGCTAACACTACGGGTAGCTGATTTCATTAACGATCCCCCTAACTGCAAATGTGTCGTGCGTATCGCAACGACTTTATTAATTGGCTGACGCAAACAAACTCAATCTCGCCTTGCAACTATCTACTCTGGGCTGGACCCTGTTCCGGGCTACAGCGCGATGAGCGATAAATGGTTTATAGTTACAACTGTTTAGATTTAACACGAACCGGCCGCCGCGTCGAGACCCTTGCGGGTTAGCGGTATCGAACCGGTTCCAAAGGCTTGGCAGGGGAACGTGATGCAACGCATCAGTTTGGCGCTGGCGGGCGATGTCGGCCCATGCCGCGCCGACGTAAGTTCGATGTTTCGTTATGTGGGCGCCACGGTGCGGCAGTCGGATGTGGCGTTCTGTCAGCTGGAACCGGTTCTGACTCGGCGTGGCGAGGCGATGCCACAGGCGAGACTTGCAATGCGGAGCGCTCCGGAAACGGCCGGCGCAATTCGTAGAGCGGGCTTCCATGTCGTGTCGTTCGCAAGTAACCACTGCTTGGACTATGGTCAAACCGGGTTACTCGATACGATCGAAGCCTTATCGCTCGCCGATCTAAAAGTAGTCGGCGTTGGGCCTAATCTCGCTATCGCGCGTCGTCCCGTGATTGTGACGGCAGGTGGAGTGAGAATCGCGTTTCTAGCCTACTGCACTATTCTGCCGATGAACTATTGGGCAGAAGAAAAGCGCGCCGGTTGCGCGCCGCTGCGCGCATGGTCGCTGCACGAACAAATCGAACACGACCAGCCCGGCACGCCGGCGCGTACGCATAGCTTTGCGCATCGCGAAGATCTTGAATCCATGAAAGCAGACGTGGCCGCGGCGCGTGCGCAGGCCGACCATGTGGTCGTGTCCATTCACTGGGGTGTTCACTTTGTGCCGGGTGAACTCGCTCAATATCAACGCGAGATGGCGTACGCCGCCATCGATGCCGGTGCCTCGATCATTATCGGCCATCATCCGCATGTTCTGAAAGCAATCGAAGTTTACCGAGGCAGGGCCATCCTCTATAGCCTCGGAAATTTCGCACTCGATGCGCCAACGGCCTTTGCGAGCGATCTACGCTCCAGTAAAGGATTTAAGGAGATCCAGAAGCTCGCGAAAAATTGGGACGAGCGCAATTTGCTGCCGCCCGACACATTGCACTCGTTGCTCGTTCGATGTCGTCTAACGAAAGACGCAGTCGAGACGGTGGAATTGCTGCCAGTTCGAATCAACGCTGATTGCGAGCCCACGTTACCTGTCCTAGGCACACCGGAGTTCGACACGATCGCTCGCTATCTCGATTTCACTTGTACGAGTCAGGCGCTGCCCATCCCGTACAAGGAAGTCGAGGGAAGCTTGCGGATCGAGTTCTAATTACGCTGCGGTGACCTTCAACGATACCGACAACGTGCCCCACTCAGGCCACCGGGTCATTTTGACGTCGCCGGTTTGCTCGAAGCTTTGGGTGCGTCGGAGGAATTCTTCGAGCGTAATGCGCAGCATCAATCTTGCCAACGGTTCGCCGGCGCAGCGATGCGGTCCAAGTCCGAAGGCCACATGCTGGTCGATGTTCGGGCGATTCAGGATGAACTGCTCGCTGTTCGGAAAGATCTCCTCATCGCGATTGGCGGATGCATAGACCAGCGCGATCGGTTCGTCTTTCTTGATGGTGCGGCCACGAATCTCTACATCCTCCTTCGCAGTACGGGCGAAGCCGCGATAGGGCGTATAGAGCCGCAGATATTCTTCCAGTGCCGCAGGGATCAACGAGGGGTCATTGCGCAGCTGCTGCTGGAGTTCTGGATTTTGCGTGAGATGCAGCAGCATCGTTCCGATGAAGACGCTGGGCGCGATCATCCCCACCACGATCATTTGGCGAATGGTTCCAAGCACCATCGCTTCCGGCAGCAGCTCGCCTTTCCAGGTCTTCTGCAGCAATGCGGTCGTGATGTCATCCTCGGGATCGAGCGGCTGCTCTTTTCGGTCGGCGATGATCTGCCGCGCGATTTCATACAGTTTTAGGCTCGTCTCTTTCACCAATTCATCGTTCGCTTCCTGCAGTGCCTTGTCGTATATCGTCGTCACTTCGCGAATCGCCATCGACAGTTCGGTGGAGAGATTGAAGAACTCCGCAAAGATGTAGCCGGGAAACTTGTGAGTGAAGTCGGCGCAGATATCGCCGCCGCCTGCCGCGATGTACGGATCGAGCAATTCGTTCGTGATCCGACGCAGGGCTGGTTCGATCTTGCGCATCTTTTCGGCGGTGAAAAATGGGTTGAGCGCTTGACGATAGGGCGTGTGGTCGGGCGGGTCGAGATGGAGCGGTGGCCGCCGCCCCGTGAATGCGACCTTGGGCACCACGTTCTGCACGGAAGTGATATAGACCTTCGGATTCTTCAGTGCACTCACAACGTCGTCGTACTTGAGGAGCGCCCAGAAACTATTCCATTCGTTGCTGTGGGCAACGGGACAGGTTTGACGCATGTCCTTGTAGATCTCATGAGAGCTCGTAAACGTTTCGGACGCTAGCGGATCGAAGTCATCGGTGAGACGGGCTTGATCGTTCGAGTTGGAATCGTTGCTCATAGGGTTCTCGGTTCGATTCACAGAAGTCGTAACAGGGATTGCAGAGAGTCTGGATGCTGCAGGTCTAGGATATGGGTGGCCACTCGTTGCGAGGTATCATGGGCCATCGGTCGCGCGTAGTGCTTTGCGCACAACAAGAACTTATCGAGCAGCGCGGTATCGCTCAGTGGCCGTTTTGGGTGGCCTAGTGGGTTGTCGCCTTCTACTGAGAAGGTTCGGCCGTCACGGGTTGTCAGCGTCAAAGTACCGCGAGTCATGTCGATGGGCTTACCTGAGTCCGTCGGACTGACCGAGAAGTCGATGCGGCTGGCTATCGCGAGTGTTTCGGCATCCGCCAAAGCATCGGCTCGAAAATGATCGAGGCGAACATCGCCATGACGTAACGCTGTTGCGACGGAGAAGGGAATGCTGAACTTAGCGTCGATGGCCGTCGCCGGCGCGCGCTTTCTCTCCAGCGGCTCCGCCAGCATGCGATTGATGCGGCTGCCGGTGGTGTGGATGGCGGCAATGTCATCCACGCCCAGTCCCTGATCTTTTGCAATCTTGAGTGCGGCCTCGATGTACACGTGCGTGCCGCGACACGTGGGCCACGGCTTGAAACTTAAGTTGTCGATCTCGAAGCGTTGGCCGAGCTCGCGTACAAGGTCTTGCGGCTCATATTGGCCGCGGGCAAATAATGCGAAGAACCCGGCCTTGCCTTCGAACGGCGCATCGAAGCCGCTGACATTGCGTCGCGCGAGCTCCACTGACAAAACGCCTGTCTTCGCTGCAAATCCATCGCGCACGGCACGAATGACAGAATTGGGGCTGTATTTGATCTCTGCACTACAAGTGGCTTGGCAGAGCGTCAGCGAGAAGGCGTCCAGGACTTGGCGCGGCGTGAGTCCATAAATCGATGCGGCAGCTGCGGTGGCGCCGAATGCACCCAGGATCGGAGGAGGGTACCAACCAAAGTCATCGAGGGACACGCGCAAAGCCAAACCCATGCGGCAGACGATGTCACAGCCGATGGCGATCGCTGCAATGAGCTGTTTGCCATCGACAGTGCCCATCGCCTGAGCGGCCGCGAGCGCGGCCGGAATGGTGGCGGCGTTCGGATGCACCAAAGCGCCGTCGTGCGCGTCTTCAAAGTCTAGCGCGTGCGCCAAAGCCCCATTGGCGAGAGCGGCGAGGACCGGCGACGTTCGTTTATCGCAGCCGAATACGATGCAAGGGCCGGTGCCTTGCGATATAGCCAAGTCCGTAAACGCTTGAACGCCTTCGCCCAATGTCGTGGCGGCCATCGACACGCCAAACGCATCGAGCACGGCGCGCTTCGTTGCCGTGACCGTGGAGGCAGGCAATTGCTCAAACTTCGTCGTCGCGACGAAGTCGGCAAGCGCAGCGGAGATGTTGGGCATTGAAGTCATGCAATGATCAGCTCGTCGCCCTGCTGCTCGAATTGTCCGTTGAGGTGGGCTTCGGTTGTCATCTCACGCAAGTAGTTCGTCACATCCGCGAACCGTGGGTCGCCGGCTTTCAGGATTTCCGGTTGCGATTGCCGATTCACATAAGCAGGCAGCAGCGACACTCGCTGAAGCTTCCCTTCGCTGACGATGAGTTTTGCAACCACCGTGTGCTTCGCGTCATCCGGGAAGTTGTACGTGCTGTCGAAGTCTGGAATCCATCGCGGATGTAGTTTCTGGATTTCCCTGAAGCCTTTGCTTTGCGCATGCTCCGGCGTCATGGGCAGATCGACGGCGAAGTTGCACAGGCTGTAGATAATGGCTTTTCCCTTGTACGTGTCCACGCCTTTGAGAATGTGAGCGTGATGACCCAGGATGACATCCGCGCCCGCGTCGATAGCAGCGCGGCCAACTTCCTTTTGATAGTCGGCAATGACTGCGGGTACGAAATGAATTCCCCAGTGCAGAGATACGATGACCACGTCGGCTTGGGTCTTCACCTTGCGGATGTCGTCTTCCAGTGCAGCCAAGTCTTCACGATTGGCAAACGTATGAATGCGCGCCGGCGTGCCGGGCTGATCGTGTTCGATCTGCTCATACAGCGTCCATGCGCGCATCGGAGCGCAGCCGGGACGTTTCTCTTCCGCCCACCATCCCATCGGGAGAATCGATGAATAGGCAAGAAAGGCGATTCGCTGGCCTTTGCGCTCGACGATGACGGGTTTGCGAGCTTCGGTAATGGTCGCGCCCGCGCCGACGACATTGAGCTCTGCATTCTTAAGAGCATCCAACGTGTCGAACAGCCCATCGCGTCCCCAATCCATACAGTGATTGCCGGCGCAGGAGACGACGGTGAAGCCCGCATTCTTGAGGGCATGCGCGGCACCAGGGTGAGTGCGATCAGTATGACGAACTTGCGGCAATCGCTCGCCGCGTTCGGTGATGTTGATTTCAAGCTGGCAAAACGCAATGTCCGCCTCACGCAGCTGTGCTGCCACGTTAGCGAACAGCGTGTCGGGTTCAGCGCGACTCGGCGCCACATCGCCGACAGCGTAGATCAGTACTTCTTCAGCGTTAGACATTGCTATGACTCGTTTCCGGGACCTTGATGCAGCGGACTAATTGCGATGAACCGATCACGCGTAATTCTGGAGCGGCGGCCTTGCACGCATCGACCGCAATCGGGCACCGCGTGTGAAAATGACATCCGGTCGGTGGCGCGAGCGGACTCGGCAGTTCGCCGGACAACATATCGGTGGGGACAGGCGCGTCGGGGTCGTCCGGTAGACACGCGCTGAGTAGCGCGCGCGTATAAGGATGCTCTGGGTGATCGTAGAGCGCGTCGCTCGAGGCGAGTTCGACGATGCGGCCTAAGTACATCACTGCGACTCGTTGGCTCATATAGCGAACGGTTGCGAGGTCATGCGCGACGAACAGATAGGCGAGACCGAGCTCGGCCTGCAGATCCTTCAGCAGATTCAGAATCTGCGCTCGAATAGAGATATCTTGCGACGAAACCGCTTCATCCAGCACGATGAGTTGCGGCGAACAAGCAAGGGCCCGTGCGATGGCAACTCGCTGACGCTGACCGCCGCTGAACTCATGCGGGTAGCGCGTGGTGTCTGATGCTGTAAGTCCGACGCGCTCCAGAGCTTGCGCGACCTTGGCGGCCGCTTCCTGTCGCGACGCCCCGCCGACGCGTAACGGCTCGCCGACAATGCTGCCCACTTTCATGCGCGGATCGAGCGATGAATACGGATTCTGGAATACGGGCTGGACGCTTCGCCTAAATTCTCGCAACTCATCTCGAGAGGCTGTGGCCAAGTCGCGGCCGCGAAAGTACACGGCACCACCAGTCGGCGCTTCCAATCCCAACAGCAATCGACTCAGCGTTGTTTTGCCGCAGCCGGATTCGCCGACGAGTCCGAGCGTCTCGCCGGGATGCAGGGCTATATCAACAGCATCGACCGCCTGCACCGATCGCTGATTCCGCTTCCAGCCTTGCGCGATCGTCACGGAGAAGTGACGGCTGACGGCGCGAGCTTCGAGTAAAGGCGTAGCCGTGCTCATGCAGTCCTCGGGAACCAGCAGCGCACTTCGTGGGCGTGATCGATCTTTACGACTGGCGGCGATTGCTCGCGACATCTTGCTTGCACGTTCGGGCAACGCGGCGCAAACCGGCATCCGGTCGGCATCTCTTCGGGACGCGGAGGTGAGCCCTGGATGGAGGCCAACCGTTCGCTATTGCGTCCGAGCTTGGGAATGCCGCCAATGAGTGCGGCCGTGTACCAATGCGCGGCGCGTTTGAACAAATCGCGCACGAGCGCAGTCTCGACGATTTGACCGGCGTACATCACGCAGACTCGGTTACACATGCGCGCCACGACACCGAAATCGTGCGTGACGAACAGCATCGCCATGTTCGATTCGCGCTGTAGCTCTTTCAGCAGATTTAGATACTGAGCCTGAATGGTGACGTCGAGCGACGTCGTGGGTTCGTCCGCAATCAAGAGCTTTGGCTGACTCGCAATGGCTACCGCGCCCACAACGCGCTGCTTCATGCCGCCGCTGAGTTGATGAGGATAGGCTCTAGCACGCGATTCTGCGTCGGGAATACGGACGCGTCGCAATGCATCGATAACGCGGCCGCGCATATCGGTCCCGTTCGAAGCGCTGTGTTGACGAATGCCTTCAGCGATCTGGTCGCCGATGTTGAAAACGGGATTCAGCGAGGTCATCGGATCCTGAAGCACCATCGAGATATCGCGGCCGCGCAAGGACCGCAGTTCTTGATCGCGCATCGAAAGAACATTGCGGCCTTCGAATAGCACTTGTCCTTCCAGTTGCGTGTCATTGGCGCGCGGGGTGAGGCGCATCAGCGCGAGACCGGTGGTCGACTTGCCGCAACCGGATTCGCCGACGAGTCCCAAGGTCTCGCCAACGTTGATGTCGAAGCTGACATCGTCGACGGCATACAACACTTGATCGTCGCGTCGCCAGCCGACCCGCAGGTTCTTAACTTGCAGCATGGGCGCGCTCATCGGCGTCGGCCCTCGCGCGTGGCGGGATTGAGCGCATCGGTCAATCCATCGCCCAGCACGTTGACCGAGAGCACCGTGAGCAGTACGGCGAGACCCGGGAAGATGCACAACCACCAAGCGGAGACGACGTAAGAGCGACCTTCCGCAATCATCGATCCCCACGCGGGCCAAGGCGGCGGGACGCCGACGCCCAGAAAGCTGAGCGACGCTTCCATGATGATCACGGTACCGACTTGAAGGGTAGCCAACACAATCAGAGAGCCGGCCACGTTGGGGACGACATGCGTGACCATGATGCGTAGAGCCGAGCAACCGGCTGCACGTGCCAGATCGATATAGTCGTTCTGTTTGACCTTGAGCGTCTCGCCGCGCGCCATGCGTGCGAATTGCGACCAGAGCACGAGGCTGATGATGATCACAATGTTGCCTAAGCTGGGACCGAACAGAACGCCGAATAACAAAGCCAGCAGGATGATCGGCAGCGAGATCGCGAGATCGACGATGCGCATGATGATCGAATCGACCACACCGCCGACGTAGCCCGCAATGATGCCCAGCGATGATCCGATAAAGCCCGCGATCAAAATCGCCAACGCACACACTGCGAGCGACACCTGCGCGCCGTACATCAACCGACTCAGGATATCGCGGCCCAAAATATCGGTGCCCAGCGGATGCCGCCAATTGCCGTCGACATTCCAAGCGGGTGGCATCAGGCGCTCCAGCAGTTCGCCCACCATCGGGTCATGCGGCGCTAGCCACGGTGCGAATAGTGCGATAAGAACAAACGTCACGCACAACACCATTGAAATCGCGAGCAGCGGACTCTTGCGCGCGAAAGCCATCATTGGCGAATCCTCGGGTCGAGTCGCGCGTAAGCGATATCCACGATGAGATTGGCGAGCATGAACAGCACAGTCATCGTCAGCACGACCGCCTGCATGACGGGAAAGTCTCGATTCATGATGGATTCGTACGCCAAGCGGCCGATGCCGGGCCAAGCGAACACAGTTTCAACGACGACCGCACCGGTGATCATCGTGGCGAAGAACGCGCCCATGTAAGTGAGCACCGGCAGCAAGCTATTGCGAAGCGCGTGTTTCCACACGACGGTCGTTTCGCTCAAGCCTTTGATGCGGGCGAGTTTCACGTACTCGCTTTGCAGTGCCTCGATCATGCCGACACGGACAAGGCGTGCGATCGCCGCGATCGTGAAGAGGCCCATCGACACCGCGGGTAATACAAGATGACGCCATTCGCCATAGCCCGAGGTGGGCAGCCATCCCAGCGTCACGCTGAATAGATACATCAATACGATCCCTAGCCAAAAAACCGGCACCGACTGTCCGAGGAGCGCGGCCAGCCGAGCAGCGCCATCTATCCAAGTATCTCGATTGACCGCCGCGAGGACACCGAGTGGAATGCCGATCACGATGCTGACGATCAGTGCGGTCACGGCTAGCAGCAACGATGCCGGTAGTCGCTCGGCTATTAATTCGAGCGCGGGCCTGCGATCTCCGCTCACCGAGACACCCAGATCTCCTTGCAGCGCTTGCTTGATGAAGATGGCGTATTGGGTGACTACGGGCTTGTCGAGACCTAGTTCTTGGGTGAGCTCGATCCGGTCTTGATCGGACGCGTACTCGTTGAGTAGCAGCGCGACGGGATCGCCGGTGGCGCGGCCGAGCGCGAACACAATCATGCTCATCAGCCACAACGCGATGAGCATCTCAGCGAATCGACGCAGGAAATAGGGAACCATCAGGGCGCCCGACCCGCGACCGCGTCGCGCCGCGTGATCAAATCGATATTGGTGCCTTGTTGACTCAAAGCCGGCCAGTGACCGATCTTGTCGCTGGCGCCATAAGGTTCGTTGGCAAACGCGATGTAGACCGCCGCGGCTTCATCGCGAAGGTACTGTCCGGTTTCTCGAATGCGTGCCGCCCGCTCGGCGGGAACCAATGCCGAACCAATACCCAACACCAATCGATCCGTCGTTACATTGCTGTAGCTCGCGAACAAGCTGCTCGACATGACGCTGGCTTGCAGACCTGCCAAGGTGCCCGAGAACGCAAGGCCGCGATGGGTCCATGCAATCGTGTTCGCATTGCCGGTCGTCCACGCGCTGCGCAGCGAGGTCCAATTCGTCGATTCAATCGTGACCTGCAAGCCGATGGCTTGCCAATAGAGCGATACAGCCTCGGCGACAATCGGCAGTTCGGCGCCAGGATTGGTCGTGAAGGTCTTCAGCTTGATCGGAAAGCCGTTGGGGAAGCCTGCGACTCTCAACAATTCGCGAGCCTTCGCCGGATCGTACGGATACGGTTCGATGCTCATCCACTCGGGCGCGGGAAAGTCCGCGCCCACAATGGTCGCCTTGCCGTGAAAGATCGCTTTCACGATAGCTTGCTTGTCGATCGCGTAGTTGAGCGCCTGGCGCACTCGCTTGTCGTTCCAGGGGACTGTCTTGTCGGTAAAGCGAGCGCTCAATCCACCGAGCCGTACAACAGGCGCCCAATTGCCTTGGACATACAGCAACTTCAAGCCAGCATCTTCAATTGCATGCATCGAGTCGTAGTTGATGGGCGCCAAGTCGACTTCGCCGGTCTTCAGCATCGCGGCGCGCGTGAATTCTTCCGGCACCGCCAGAAAGCGAATGCGATCGAACTGCGGTTTCACTCGCCAATGCGGGTGTGCCTTGTCGACAAGAGTCATCGTCATTGACGCGCCCTTTCGATATTCCTCGACGCGGTACGCGCCGGTGCCGATCGGCTGTTCGTTGGCGACTCGATCGCCTTTTGCTTCGAGGTATTTCTTGCTGACGATGGGGACGATGAGTCCGTTCGATAAATACGCGCGAATGAAGTCGATGTCCGGGGACGTCAACGTGATGACAACTCGGTTCGATTCCGGCGCATCGACGGATGCGATCAACTGACGTAGCGGCGAGGCTGGGCCGGCAATGGATTTAGGATCGCGAATGCGGTCAATCGTGTACTTCACGTCTTCGGCAGTGACGTCTCCCCATCCGTCGTGAAACGCAACGCCGTGCCGAAGCCATAGTGTCCAGGTCTTGCCGTCGGCCGACATGTCCCAGCGTTCCGCCAAACCGGGTGTCGGCTCGCCCGTCGTGGGATCGAGATAGGCTAGATATTCGTAGACGGTGTCGAGGTAGAACTTGCGGCCGGTGCTGCCGTTCCAAGGCAGGAACGTGCCCTCGCTGAAGGTGGACATGGCCACACTCAACGTATTCGGGTCGTCCACATGCCGCGCGCAACCGCTGAAGTACAGCAGCGTCAGCAGAAGCGCCGGTAATCGGAGTCCGAGTCGCGCGGACAACATACTTTTGAGTTTAGTTAAGAGTACGAACCAATCAGACCGCCACTATATAGAAATCGGTCCCACAATTAACTAGTATGTGTACCTTACAAATTAGGGCTCATCTGGGCCTATATATATGAGTGGGAGCAATCGAATGGGTCAGGTAGTGCGGCTGAGCGCCCAAGGCAATGTGGCGGTAGTGATCATCGACAGTCCCCCGGTGAATGCGATGTCGCAGGAGATGCGGCAGGGATTGCTCGATGCCTTTAACGCGTTGCGATCCGACGCTTCGGCTAAGGCGGTACTCATTCATTGCGCCGGGCGCACCTTCGTGTCGGGCGCGGATTTACGAGAATTCGATACCGGCGTCGGCGAGCCGGGCTACCACCAAGTCTTCGGCGCGATCGAAAATTTCGAGAAACCAGTCATCGCCGCTTTGCATGGCACCGCGATGGGAGCGGGCGTCGAGATTGCATTGGCGTCGCATTACCGTTGTGCGTCGCCTGACGCAAAGATGGGATTGCCGGAAATCACGCTCGGCATTATTCCCGGTGCGGGCGGTACGCAGCGATTGCCACGATTGATCGGCGCGAAAGCAGCCGCCGAAATGATCCTCAATGCAGCGCCCATCGCAGCGCCAAAAGCCCGCGAGATGGGCATCGTCGATGAAATCATCGAAGGCGAATTACTGGCCGGCGCCGTCGCCTATGCCGAACGACTCATCGCCAATGGCGCAAAGCCTCGGCCAACGGCCGCACGCACCGTCGATGCCAACGGCTTCGACGATGCGTTCGTCAAAGCGGCTTTGCAGGACGCAGCAAAAAAATGGCGCGGCCAGCAAGCCCCGAGCTGGGTACTGGATGCGATTCGCGTGTCGTTGCAGCTGCCGGTCGCGGAAGGCGTGAAGCGCGAGCGCGAAATTTCGCTCGCGGCCGAACAGTCGTTGGAGTCGCGCGCGCTGCGCCACCTGTTTTTCGCAGAGCGCGAAGTGACGAAGATTCCCGGGCTATCGCCTGAAGTCAAAGCGAAGGATATCGACACCGTCGCCATCGTTGGCGCCGGTACGATGGGACGTGGGATAGCGATTTGCTGCGCTGACGCCGGCATTGACGTACAGCTCATCGACATGTCGCCGGAAGCGGCGGCCAAAGCACTCGAAGCTATCGGCAAAACTTACGATAGTTCCGTGGCGAAAGGCCGCTTGAATGCTGCCGACAAGGCTCAGCGCCTCGCGCGCATTCACGTGGGCTCTGACATCGGCGTCGTTGCGAACGTGGCCTTAGTGATCGAAGCTGCATTCGAAAGCATGGATGTGAAAAAGGATCTCTTCGGCAAGTTCGATAAGCTCTGCCGCCGCGACGCCATCCTGGCGACCAACACGTCGACGTTGGACGTCGATGCCATTGCCGCGATGACATCGCGGCCGGAACAAGTCGTGGGTTTGCACTTCTTCAGCCCAGCGAACGTCATGCGGCTGCTCGAGATCGTGCGAGGTGCCAAGACGTCGCCCACGACGCTCGCAACAGCAGTCGCGGTAGGTAAGCGGCTGCGCAAAGTGGGGGTCGTTGCCGGCGTCTGTTACGGCTTCATCGGCAATCGGATGATGCTGGAAGGGTACGTGCGCGAGGCCGATCAACTGCTCCTGGAGGGCGCGACACCGGAGCAGATTGACCGTGTGATGCTGAAGTTCGGCATGGCGATGGGCCCTTGCACGATGAACGATATGGCGGGTAATGACGTGGCGCTGAAATCGCGTGAAGTGCCTGGCGTGCGCGACGGCAAGCCGCGTCCCTATCATGAAGTGATTGATACCTTGGCGCGCATGAACCGGCTCGGGCAGAAGACCGGGTCAGGTTTCTATCGCTACGAATCGGGCGATCGCGCGACCCACCACGATCCCGCCACCGATGCCGTGATCGAAAGCCTAGCCGAATCGCTGAACATCACGCGTCGTCCGATTAGCGACGACGAGATCGAAGTGCGCTGTATCTATCCGCTGATCCACCGGTTATGGATTTCCGCGCTTTCGGGGCGGCCCGATGTTCTACGCGGACTCTTTGGGCCTCGATACTATCCACGCGAAGATCGCCGCGCTGCACGCCAAACATGGCCACTATTGGAAACCGGCGGCGCTGTTGGAGAAGCTCGCGAAGTCGAACGGGAAGTTCGCGGACTACAAACCGCCTATTCAGTAGGCGGCGGCTACCAACAGCGGCTATTGATGTAGCCGCTGCAACAGCGTGATCAGCTGCTTCAGCTCTTGATCTGAAAAGCGATCGACGAATTTACGTTCGTGCTCGATCATCTCCTTCTTGAGAGATTTGAAGGCCTTCGTGCCGGCGGCGGTCAAGAAGATTCCCTGACGACGACGGTCTTCGGTGGAGCGTTTACGCTGCACCCAACCTGCGTCCTCCAGTCGATCGACAAGCGCCACGACACTCGCTTTGTCGATGCCTAAGTGGTTGGCGATTTCAATTTGAGCAATGCCTGGATTGGCGCTGGCCAGCAGCAACGAACTGAAGATGCCGGGTCGTACTTCGCCTGCGGCGACGTTGCGATTGAAATCGCGCCACAGGGCGATTTGCGCGCGTCGAATATTGAAGCCGAGCAGCGACGGCAAAATATCCAAATCGAGTGTCGATTCAAAAATCGAGGTAGGCGGTTGGGCGGGTGCGCGAGGCAGGCGAGTTGTGCGAGTTCGTGTCATGTCTTCTTGTTCGTCCGCAATGGCGAGTTACCGTACTGCAAGACTACGACGGGCGTCAACGCAATTCGCGACCGCGATAACGCGGAACTGTATTGGGTCCTTACAGTTGTGGCGCGGCAATCTCGCGATTGCCGCGCCATCGTTTCCTCGCCATTGGCGCCTAAAAATTGACGCGCACCCCTGCATACCATTGACGAGGCGGCTTATACGTCACGATGCGACTGTTGTTTGCCGTCGCATTGACGCCGTTCGCAACGATCGCTTCATTCGTTAGATTTGTGCCGCCCAGCGCGAGCTCCCATTTGTCGTCGCTCGAGTTCCATGCCATTCGAGCATCGATGGAGTCGTAAGCGTCTTGACCCACGACGGAGACGTTGTCGATTTCGACGAAGTATCGATCGCTGTGAGTGACATCGCCGCGTAACGTGAGGCCGCCCATGTCGCCCATCGGAATGCGATACGACGCCGAGAAATTGCTGGTGAAGCCTGGGTTGAAAGGCAGCGTGCAATTCGAGTAGTCAGCGCCTGCCATGCAACCGAATGCAACGCCGGGCTTTAGGCTCGTGTATTCGAAGTCGGTGAAGCCAAGTGCCGCAGCCAACGTCAAGCCTTCGAGCGGCATGGCCGCGATTTCGAGTTCCGCACCTTTGACTTCGCCATCGCCTGCGTTGTCGTCGGAACGGTCGCCATTCGGCAGCAATCGTGTGATCTGGATATCGGTGTAGTCGCTGAAGAACGCAGTGGCGTTGATACGCAAGCGGTTGCCGAAGAATTCGCTCTTCGCGCCCAACTCTGTCGTCTTCACGTTTTCCTCGTTGAAGGTCGCGATCCCTAAGCTTGAGTTACCAGGACGACCGTTGAAGCCGCCGGCTTTAAAGCCGGTTGTGTAGTCTGCGTAGATCATCAAGCCGTCGACGGGCTTGTACTGCACCGACACCTTCGGAGTGACTACATTCCAATCGTTGGTGCGAGTGGTCAGCGGGAAGTCCGATATGCCGCGCAGCGGTCGGAACTGATAGAACGTGAAGTCCTTGCTTTCCTTGCTGTAACGCAGTCCCGCTTCCACGCTCCAGGCAGGCGTGAATGCATAGCTGCCATGGAGGAATCCGGCATAGCTCGTGCCTTCGATCCAGCGATAGGAATCGCGCGTGATATCGTGCGCCACGAGACCGGTGACTTGATAGAGCCCAACGTATTGGCGCGATACTTGTCGATCTTTCGCCTTTTCGTCGAAGTACCAAAGGCCCGCGATCCAATTGAATTTGTCGTCGAACGCGGCGCCCGATATCTGCAGTTCTTCGCTGAATTGACGTTGCCCAATGTCAGTGCCGCCCGATGCGACGATGTCTGCCGGAGTGCCATCGGCGTCCACGCGCGTCTGCACAAATAAATCGCGAAAGGCCGTGATCGACTTGAGCGCCACGGTGTTCAAGTCCCAATCCATTGTCGCGCTCACGCCCCAAATGTCGGAGTTGTTGTGGCCGGGCGAAGTTGAATACGTTGTCCAGGGCTCGGTTGAGATCCAGCGTTCGTCGTACGGAAGGCCTGCTGGATTGCCAACACTAGTGTTGTATGCCACCACGTTCGCGGCGAGCGTTCCGTTCGCAGCGCGCGGTACAGCTATCAATTGATAGTCAGCTGCAGTTTGTCGCTCTTTGGTCGCGTCGCCGCTTAGCGTCAGAGAGAAAGTGTCCGAAGGCGTCCAAAGGAGCGTGGCCCGACCGGATTGCCGGTTGATGTCACCGGTATTGTTGCTCGAATTGCTTGCCGCAATCTGGCCGGGTGTGCGCACATCGTCGAGCGAGAGCAAATGGCGGTAGTAACCGTCCTGGGTGCGGGACAAGGCGGAGACTCGCAAGGCCAAGGTATCGCCCGAGAGGGGCAGGTTGAGTGACGCGCTCACGTCGCGACGATGAAATGCGCCCGCTTTGATTTCCGCAGTTACTCCGGTTTCGCTCGCCGGTTTTTTGGTCGTGACAAGGACTGCACCGCCTTCGGTGTTCTTGCCGAACAGCGTGCCTTGCGGCCCGCGCAGGACCTCGATGCGTTCGACGTCCAGCATTTCCAATACAGAACCCGGCGCGCGCGCGAGGTAAACACCATCGACGTAAATACCGACGCCAGGATCTTTGGTGATGATGAAGTCCGGCTGGCCAATGCCACGAATGAAAATCTGCGCGAAATTGCCGCCGCCGCTGCCGTTGCCGCCGTACGAGAATTGCATGTTGGGCGTGGCGTTGGCGATGCCGCGCAAATCGACAATGCCTTGCTGCCTCAATGTCTCTCCGCTGAAGGCCGAGACGGCGACTGGCGCTTCTTGCAGATTTTCTTCGCGCTTGCGGGCGGTGACGACGATCTCTTCGAGCATCGTGGCGCTAACGCCGGGTTGAGCGGCTGATGCCTGTGCCGCCAAAAGTGTCGCGCTGACGGCAAGCGCCAGCGAGGTGCGTGTGCATTCGGTTGTCATATCTCCCCCTATGTGCGCGGCTGATTTTTATGCGCCGCTGTCGTCGAGCTTTAAGTTACGAGACGGAATCGAGTGAAATTTACGTTGGTTGGAACTCTAGTCGATTCGTCGATTGATAGGTCGATCGAATGGTTGTACTTATAAACCATTTCTACACACTACCGGTTCGGTTGGCAATAGCTGCTTGCGGCGTGGAAGTTCGGTGAATGGATCTGTCGATGATGCAGTGCGGGGGGGGTTGAAAAATGCGAGATGCTGCTTGTGAATTTCGCAGCGGGGGCGGGGCCGCGCCGGACACCGAAAAGTGATTTCAGAACCGCGCGTGGATACATCCCTGTAGCTGCTTCCCCAAAAAACATCCATGTTTTATTGAGGATTCTGAAATCACTTTTCGGTATCCATCGCGTCGATAGCTGCTTGGATGGTCCAGGCAGAACCAGAACGCGGCAATTGAAGACGCTAGACCTTCAGATCCCGCGCTATTTTTTGGGTGGGTGGCCAAGATGGCGGATGCGGCCGGGGGTGCGGGAGAGTTTGACGGGTAGGCCGATTTGGATGATGGCGCCGAATTCTGGATGTTGAACTTCCATGATCGTGCCGCGGGCTCTGGAGTGTGGGTCCGCGAGGGCTTCGCTAAGCGAATACGCCGGGGCGGCTTGGGATTCGCCTTCGCGGAGGAGCTTGAACCATTCGTCACGCGTGCGAGTTGCGAATAGATCGCCGAGTGTATCGATGAGTTCTTCGCGTTTGGCGGGATCGTGTCCGAGTGGCACTAGATCTTCGCGCTCTGCGAGCAAGCAGAAGCGGCGCCAGTACGCGGGCTCCATGTCGGTCGTGCAGATATACGCGCCATCCTGGGTTCGCCAAAGACCTGTGTTGCCGCCTTTCCAGCGAAGTGGTGGCTCGTGTTTTTGGCCGGACGAGATGTACTTCTGATACACCGGCGTCATCATCGTCAGTGCGCTATCGCTCATCGCCACATCGACGAATTGCCCGTGGCCGCTGCGGTCGCGTTCGCGTAGCGCGGCCAAGATGCCGAATGCCGCGTGGGTGCCGGTCAAAATATCGTTGGCGGGAACGCCGGGAATTTTTGGCGAGTCGCTGCCTTCGCCGAAACGGCCGAGTGCGCCTGCTAGACCTAACGCAATGGGATCGTGTCCCGGCAGGTTGCGATAAGGACCGTCTTGGCCGCAAAGCGAAATCGCGCAGTATACGAGGCGCGGAAATCGATTTTGAAGCGACGCGTAGTCGAGTCCTGCGCCTTCCATCACACCGGGTCGATAGTCGTGGAGTAGCACGTCGGCATTGTCGATGAGCGAAAGCAGCGTCTCGCGTCCAGCGTCCGTTCGAAAATCCAGCAGCAGAGATCGCTTATTGCGAGCCACCATGTCTTGCGCGCGACGACGCTCCTTTTCTTGAGCATCGAGATTCGTTTCACCGAAGACGGCTTCCTTCTTGGCCAATTCGTGGGGTTGTTCCACACGAATGACATCGGCGCCATAGTCTGCGAGGAGCAGCGAGCAATAGGGTCCTGGCAAGAACCTCGATAGATCGACAACCCTGATGCCGCTGAGTGGCATATCAAACGGCGTCGGGCTGTGCTTCGGGTTTTGCAGCAGCGAAGGCGGGGAGCGAGTCCAAGTGTTCGCCGATCGCGACTAATGTCGGATAAGGCGACAGGTCGCATTTGAACCGTCGCGCGTTGTAGAGCTGTGGCGCAAGAGCGATGTCGGCCATGCTGACTGAATCGCCGAAGCAGTAGCGCCGTGCCTTCGAATGGCTTGCGACCATGACTTCGAGACCATTGAACCCTTCGGCGACCCAATGCCTGTACCAAGTGTTGACGCCGTCGTCGCTCTGTCCGAAATGCTGGCGCAGATAGTTCAGCGCTCGCAAATTATTGAGCGGATGAATTTCACACGCGACTGCGAGCGTCATCGCGCGAACTTGCGCACGGGCGAGGGGAGACGACGGCAGGAGCGGCGGCTCCGGTCTTGTTTCTTCGAGGTACTCGACGATCGCCAACGATTGAGTCAGGACGTGGTCGTCGATGTCGAGCGCCGGTATCAGCCCTTGAGGGTTGATCGCCAGGTATTCGCGGGTGCGGTGTTCGTTCTTCGCAAACGCTTTCGAGATCGACTTGTATTGACAGCCCTTGATGTTGAGCGCAATGCGCACTCGATAGGCCGCCGAGCTGCGAAAAAACGTATAGAGATTCATGTCAGTCCTGCCACACCATCAATGCATCGAGCGCCATCATGCCATGGGGAGTCGATCGGAGAGGATTGATGTCGAGTTCCAAGAGGTTCGGTTGCTCAGTGATCAATTGGCTCACTGCCAGAATGGCATTGATCAATGCCGGTCGGCTCACAGCAGCCGCACCGCGCCAGCCATCGAGTAACGCTGCACCGCGTAACTCGTTCAGCATCTCGGCTGCATCGGCGGCAGTGAGTGGCGCGAGTCGAATACTCACATCTTTAAGAGCTTCGGCCTCGATGCCCCCGAGTCCGACGAGGACTGTCGGTCCGTAGCTCGCATCGCGTTTGGCGCCGAGAATCAGCTCGAGGCCGGGGCCCGCCATTTCTTCCAACAGATAGCCGCGATGTGTGCGGTCGCCGGGAATGGAATCGATCTGTGATAACGCGGCGTCCAGTTCCGGCCAGGAGCGAATATTCAGAAGAACGCCGCCGACTTCGGTTTTGTGCGCAATCGCGGGGTCGGAGACTTTGACGACGACCGGCTTCATCAATTGAGCAAATGCCGCGCGTGCATCTGTCTGCGTTGTGCAAGCAACCGACTGCGGAACGTGAAGACCATAAGAACGAAGAAGCGCTTTGGCGGCGAACTCATCGCGCGCAGGCGCTGCAATGGCGAAAGCGGCTCGCGGAGGGGACGAAGGAAGCGTACGTCGGTAGCGAGCCTTGCTGTCTGCGACCAATGCGCTCATGGCTTGCGCGGCGCGATCCGGCGATCGATAGCCTGGGATGCCCAGTGTAGCGAGTCGCTGGAGCGTCGGTTCAATCGAGGTTTCTAGCCCGAGTGTGCCGAACAAGATGGGCTTCTCAATCGACGCTGCGGCTTTTGCTAGCGTCGTGGGTGCATCGAGAGCTGCCGGCTCGTCCAAAACAAACGTTAGCACGGCATCGATAGCAGGATCGCGCGCGGCGGCCACCAGCACATCGCCGAAGGTCGGCGACGGTCGGCCTGTATCAACGGGATTGCGCATGTAGGTCATGGGCGGCAGCAATCCAGCAATGATTTTGACTGTGTCGTCTGCGAGCGGCGGTACGGCTACGTCATTCGTTCGCAGCGAGTCCAACATGATGAGACCGGGGCCGGCTTGGGCAGTGAGCACTGCAACGCCGGGATTGGCCTTGGGCGGAATACGTCGGCTTAAGAACGCTGCAGCCGCATCGATCGCCGCGTCAGTCGTCCCGACAACCACTGCACCCGCTTGTCGAAGCGCAGCGGCGGTAATAGCAAACGATCCCATCAAATTGCCGGTATGAGATTGTGCGAATTCGGCGACTTGCGCGCGACCCACCGGCAAAGCAATGACGGGTTTCTTCGCGCTGGCGCGAACGATGGCGTCGAATAATTTGCGGCCGTCGCGAACGCCTTCGAGATGCACGACGATCACGCGAGTGTGGTCATCGTCCGCCAAATATCCGATCACATCGCCCGCATCGACATCGACAGCATTCCCAAGACCGATGCCAAGACGCAATCCAATCCCTTGGTAACGCGCTAAAAACGACAGCGTGAGATTGACGCCACCGCTTTGCGCAACGATCGCGAGATGGCCGGGCGCGAACTCTTGCACGGTCGGCAGGAAGCATGCGTGGCAGCCGCTGACCGGATTCGTAAAGCCGACGGTGTTCGGGCCGAGCAAACGGATCGACGAGTTGTTCAATGTATGTTTGATCTGCCGCTGCAGATGCGCACCAGGTTCCCCCGACTCGCCGAAGCCACCGCTGCAAATCAATGCTCCGCCGACACCGGCTGCCGCGGCGGCCGCCAATGCGTCCGGACAGGCGGCTGCGGGAATAGCGAGGATCGCGAGATCGGGTACTTCCGGGCACGCCTGCAACGAGGGATAGGCGCGATGACCATCCACCTGATCCAGCTTGGGATTAATGGGGTACACGCGCCCCGCAAATTTGCGCAGTGAGCTGACGAGCTGGTAACCCACCTTTTCTTGCGCATTAGACGCGCCAATCACTGCAACAGACTGCGGCGCAAACAGTCGCGCCAATCCAGTTTGCGAAGCTCTCAAAACTTTGCTGCCCGGCGCGCTCACGATCACTACCGCGCGATCGTGGTCACTAACGTCTCGAGCCCGTCGATGCCGCCTTCGATGCGGTCGCCGGGTTGCAGCGAATTCACTCCGGCCGGTGTGCCTGTATAGATGAGATCGCCCGGCGCCAATTCGAATAGTGTCGAGAGTTCGGCAATCACTTCCGGCACATTCCAGATGAGATCGGCAATGTCCGCGTCCTGACGCGTCTCGCCATTCACTTTGAGCCAAATGCGGCCTTTGCTCAAATGACCTTCAGCCGCGGGTCGCAACGCTGAGATGGCCGCCGATCGGTCGAACGCTTTGCCGGTGTCCCACGGACGACCTTTATCTCGCGCTTCGAATTGCAAATCGCGACGCGTCAAGTCGTTGCCGACGGCATAGCCGAAGACATGATCGAGAGCATTCGCGGCATTAATGTTTGTGCCGCCTTTGCTGAGCGCGATGACGAGTTCAATCTCATGGTGCAGATTGGCGGTGCGCTGTGGGAAAGGAATGGTCGCATTGTTGGCGACTAGTGCATCGGCGGGCTTCGTAAAGAAGAAAGGCGGCTCGCGGTCCGGATCCTTGCCCATCTCGCGCGCGTGCGCGGCATAGTTGCGGCCGACGCAGTAGATTCGGTGTACGGGAAAGCGGGACTGAGTCCCGGCGATTGCAACAGAGGGCGTAGCCGGCGGCGTAAAAACAAACGACATGCGAACTCCAGTCAGAAAATGTAGAAACGGCCTTCGTTCAGGCTGAGTGGCCAGCGGCCGGCGAGAAACAGACGAAACTTGGTCGCAAAGAAATGATCGTCGGGTACGGACAGCAGCGAAGCAAGACCGTATTGATGAACGCACTGCGATGCCGCTCCGGCGGCGGATCGAGCGAGTGCGGGATCTGCGACGCCTGCGCGCGTGCAAGCAACCGCTGCAGGACCCAGAAACATTTCCGAGCTATCTTCCATGAGCTGAGTGAGGCGCTTCATGACGGCATCGTTGCCGTAGCGCGCAAAGGCTTCCTGAAGTAAACGCCGTTCTTCATCGCGCTCAGCGTCCCACCAGGCACGGGACCAATTTTTAGATTCCGCAATGCGCTTGGCTTCGTGCCAATCGCTAGCCTGGCCAATCGCGATGTCACCGAGGTTCAGCGCACGCAGATAAGTGCGGAGCTCCTCGTTTTCAGACTCCGTCAACGGTTCGCCCACAGCACTAAACCATACACCGCGAGTCGCCGACTGCAAGATGTCCGCGGCAGGCAATGGCGGGAACTCGGAGGCGCTTCGATTCACGGCGTGCATCGCAAGCTATTCACGTCGCTCGCGCCAGAGACCGAGTTTTTCCTGCACAACGCGATCGGAGTAGCTGAACAGATAGGAATCTCGATCCGCGATGTGGCGAACCGGAGCCCAGCTCGGCGCGACGAAGATATCGTTCGGGCCCCAATCGAATTGCTGATCGCCCACGAAAGTTTTGCCCGCGCCTTCGACGCAGACGTAAACGGTCGCATCGGTCGCGCGAATCGGTTTGCCGTTGAATCCTGTGGGCAGGAGCTGCATGAAGGTGGCGATCGTTGGCATCGCGTGGCCGCCCGTTGCCGGATTGATGTACTTCATCCTCACGCCTTGATAAGCATCGAGGTTCGATGACTTACTCATAAGCTCCAATGCTTCGCGCGTGCGCTTGTATGGATAGTGGAAGACTGGCGATGTCTGACTCTTCGGCTGATAGTCCGCTGGCAGCATATTGGCGCCGTAACGCGCTTGCGCATCGCCTTCGCTGCGAACGCTCGGCTGCTGATCGGAAGGATAGTTCTCGCAGAAGCCTGCATCCAGTAATTGCATGATGGGAATATCGAGACCATCCAACCAAATCATCGGCTCACTGGATTCGCTGCCGTGATCGTGCCAAGTCCAAGACGGCGTCAGGATCAAATCGCCGGGCTCCATCCACGCGCGTTCGCCGTCGACGGAGGTAAAGGCCTTGCGGCCTTCCAAGATAAATCGCAAAGCCGATTGCGTGTGTCGATGGGCGGGCGCGACTTCGCCGGGATTGAGCAATTGCACGCCGGCGTACAAAGAGTTGGTAATTCGCGCTTCATTCGGAAACGCAGGATTCTCCAGCATGAGCACTCGACGCGTAGCTTCCTTAGCAGAGATCAGCTGACCCGCTTCAAGCAGCGGCGCGCGCAGATCTTTGAATTTCCACTGCACCGGTTGGCATTTGGGCTGCGGATGTTCCGGCACCAGGACGTCCAGCACTTCCCACAGTGGCTTTAAGTTACTGGGAGCGATGCGGCGATAGAAAGCTTCTCGCAGGGCTCGAATGTCGGTGGCTGGCGCGCTCATGGCGTTCTCCGATTCCGATGGGAAGATCGTAGGCTCAAAGTTCAATCATTATGCCGCGGATTGCTTCGGCTCAGGCAGCGTGAGGCCCAGTGTCTCGGCAGCCTTACGTGCGCGACCCATGTAGTCCTCGAGCATTTCTTCGTTCTTGCGAATCTTAATCTTAAGGCGACGATACATTTCGTTGTTGGCCGAATTGGCGGCGCCGAAGAAAGCCGGCAGATACGGGAAATACACATCGACAGCTTTCTGCAGGGCCGCTTTGCCTTCGGCCGTGGCGACCAGCTCTTTGCCGAACTGAATGCCGAAGTCGGCGTGGAAGCGCTCTTCAGGCATCGTGCTGCGCGCCAGATTGCGAAGCGGGTGGAACGAGCAATGCAGCAAATCCTCGACCTGTAGGATTTCCGCGAGATCGCCCAGCAATTTGATGGTGACGAACTCTTCCCATACCTTTAACGGATACATGAAGATCGACAGCGGCTTCTTGTTCTTCGTCGACATCTCGTCGTCAGTCAGGCCGATTTGCAGGCCCAGCTCTCGGAAGCGGACGTGATGCCCATACTCTTCCATCGCGACTCGGCAGGTTAGCCACTTCGCATACGGTGTCGGCGCTAATTCGATAGCGGGTTCATCGAACACTTGGGCGCCATACAGTTCATTGATCGCATGACTGCGAATGATCTTGCGCACGGCCATTTTGTATTCTTCGGGTGCGCGTTCGAAATCCGCAATGGTCTTGTATTCGGGACTGTCGGTCATGGGAGTCTCCGTCACTTAAGCGTGAGGTTCTGAAATTTAGACTAAAGGTTCGGTGTTGAATGCTTCGAGATCGGTAGTGGCATCGGTAAAGCGATGCGCCAATTCTTTTTGCAGCGCCGCGCCGAGATCCGCGATGTCCCAATCGCCGTGCGATTTCGAGATCTGCGCGATCGGGCGCGGCTGCGAGAGCAAGAAGACTTCGCGTCCGCGGACTGCGAAGAGTTGACCGGTGACTGCTTGCGATGCATCCGACGCCAACGCGGCAACCAAAGTCGCCACATGGGAAGGCGCGATTCGCAATGCACGCTCCTTGTATTGCGCTTGCGCTTCGTTCGCTGGCTGAATCGTATCGGTGACGCGAGTGGCTGCGAAGGGCGCGATCGCATTGCAGGTGACGCCCGAGCGGGCCATGTCGAGCGCCACTGTGCGCGTCAGCCCGAACAAGCCCGCTTTGGCGCTGGCATACGCGCTTTGACCGAAATTGCCGTAAAGACCGGCACTCGAGACGATGTTGACGATGCGGCCCCACTTGCCATCGCCGCGCTTTGCTTTCGCTTGCTCGCGCATGATCGGTGTGGCGGCTGCGAGCATGTAGTACGGGACGGATAAGTTGTTCCGAATCACCCAATCCCAATCTGCGGCGTTGGCTTTGAAGACAAACGCATCGCGCAAGATGGCCGCGTTATTCACGACGATGTCGAGACCGCCAAAGTGTTTCACCGCGAGTTGAACTGCCGCGGCTGCGCTGGCTGGACTCTCTAATGTGTCGGTGTAAGCAGTCGCGCTCGCGCCTAGCGAGGCCGCGAAGTTGGTCGCGATCGATGCGTCGGTGCCCGATCCATCGATGCTAGTACCGTTGTCGGCGATGACGACTTTGGCGCCTTGTGCGACGAGCGCAGCACTAATGGCTGCGCCGATGCCGCGTGCGCCACCCGTGACTACTGCAACTCGACCCTGCAATGATGCATCGGTCATCGGGCGATCTCCTGCGCTTTCAGTTCAGCTTGTGTATAGAACGCGTCGGCGTGGATGTTTTCAGTCAGCACGCCCATTTCGGGCAGCATGCGTTGCGCGGCTTCGACCATCGGGGGCGGTCCGCAGAGGTACGTTTTGAATCCCTCTAGCGACTGAAAATCCGCTCGAACGGCATCCGTGACAAATCCAGCGCGTCGTGTGGATGCCGCCGACTCGGAGAAAACCGGAATGAATTTAAAATTCGAATGCTGTGCGGCAAGCGTTTGAAACTGGTGTTCGTAGTACATATCTCGCTCTGTGCGCACGCCGAAATAGCAATGAATCGGTTGTGTCAGTCGATCGAAGAGGGCGGTGTCGACAATCGACTTGATCGGCGCGAGTCCGGATCCGCCGGCGATGGCCAGAATCGGACCTTGATGCTTGGTGCGGAGGTAAGACGTGCCGCCCGGCCCATTTACTTCAACCGGCATGCCCGTTTGCAATTCGCTTTTCACAAAGTTACCCACGCGGCCATTCGGAATCGCTCGGATATGAAATTCCAGCGTGCTTTGGTCCGGGCGATTCGCCATCGAGTATTGGCGCGACGGCATGCCGGGGAACACGACGTCGGCGAACTGACCCGCGGAGTAATCGAACGGACCGCCGGACAAAACATGCAACTTCACGACCGTGATGTCGTGGGTCGCGTGGGTAATTTCGTGCACTTTGCATCGCAGGCTGCGGGTCGGATGAACGATCCGATCCTCCTCCGATAGCCAAGCGATCTCGCAATTGCTCCAGGGGACGGCACGACAGGCCAATATCAGGCCGCTGTCTTTTTCGGCATCGGATAATGCGAATTCCGAATACGGCGACATCTCCACTTCGCCGGAGTACAGGCGGCTTTTGCACGCGCTGCAGTTTCCGGCCCGGCAGTTATGTGGGTAGTCGAGCCCCTGTTGCAGCGCAGCCTCCAAAATGGTCTGGCCGAGCTGCACCTCAAGCGGCGCCTCGCACTGACGGATGGTGACCTGATATGTCATGAGAGCAATGTAGTAAGGGGCCCTGACAATATTGATGCCGACCGCTCCTGTCAACCGCTGACCCCCGAATTTGGGCGGGGCTTGCCTGGTATCATTTTCTGTACATGACAACTCGCAAAGCCCTCCCAATGACAATTCGCAAAGCTCCGGCTGGATCGCGGTCAAAAACACCTAAACGTGTCGATCCCCCCGCCCGCAAAGGCATCCTGGACCAATTGCTCGGCTATCAAATTCGCCGTGCGCAAATGCGGTTCTTCGCCCATTTCAGTCAGCGGATGAAGCAACACCACACCACGCCCGGGCAGATGGGGCTCTTGATGATGATTGCCGCCAACCCTGGCATCAGTCAGGTTGCATTGGCTCGAGCCATCGGTATCGAACGTGCGACGTTGGGTGAATTCGTCGCAAAATTCGAGCGCCAGCACCTAGTCGAGCGCCGCGGTGCAATTGCCGATAAGCGCAGTTATGCCCTGCACATCAGTCGTCACGGACAGGAATTTCTGGATGCCTGCATTCCGGATGTGCTGGCGCATGAAACTGAATTCACTTCGCACATGTCGGCGAGCGAGCGCGCAACGCTGCTCAATCTGGTCATGAAGCTTGCTGACGGTCCTCGCGTCTCTGAATAAATTTCATACCGCTCTCGCCCGACCCCTGAACGGATTGGCCCTCCGCTAAATCCTTGCCGCCACTGATAGTTGCACGGCCACTAGTTCGTATCGTCAACGATTTACCGCAGCGCAACGTGAGAGTGCGTGGTTGCGCCGTGCTGTTGACAGACTGTCAGGTCCCCATACAATGCGCCCAAATGGTCAGCATCCCTTACGAATGCTGACGACAACAGCGCATATCGCGCACTTTGAAGCGAAGGGGGTTTCATGAAGGCAATGATGCATTCGCCACGCTCGCATCGGCTGAGCACTGCCGTTTCGATAACGTTACGCGCCGCGGGGTTGGGACTGTTCGCAACGCTTGCGGTTCCGGCATCGCACGCTGCAGATACGACCAGTCAGGCAACGCTCGAAGAAATCGTAGTCACCGCGCGCAGGCGCGAAGAGTCTTTGCAGAACACGCCGGTTGCAGTGACTGCATTCACCGCAGAGGCGCTCGAACGACGGCAAATTGTGTCGACAGAAGACTTGGATCGCGTGACGCCGAACCTGCAGTTCACGAGTTATGGCCCGCTGTCCGGTAATAACTCGGCAGCGCAAGTATTCATTCGCGGCATCGGACAAACCGATCCGTCCTCCGGCGTCGATCCTGGCGTTGGGTTGTATATCGATGAGGTTTACATGGGTCGCTCCGTCGGCGGCGTCATGGATTTCCGCGACATTACCGGCGTGCAGGTGCTGCGCGGTCCGCAAGGCACGTTGTTCGGCAGAAACACGATCGGTGGCGCCGTACTGCTCACAACAACGTTGCCGGGCTCCGAGCTGGGCGGCGTCCTGCGTGCGGGGATCGGCGACGACAATCTGTTTGAAGCATTCGGTGCAGTCGATACGCCGATCACCGATTCGTTGGCGGCGCGCTTCTCGGTCGGCGCACGAAGACGCGATGGTTACGTCACGCGCATCGTCGATGGCGTCGATCTCGGCGACGAAGACACGATTACGGCGCAAACAGCGTGGCGCTATGCGTCTAGCGATGCGTTCTCGCTGGTTTTCCGTGCCGATTACACGCGTGAAAACGAAAACGGATCGCCCTTCGTATTCGCCGCGGTCAATGAAAATCAAGCGTTCCCGGCCGCGATTAGCACAGGCTCGGGATGTCCGGGTGCGACATTTCCGCCGCCATCTGTACCGCAGGGCACCGTCGATCAGCGTTGCGCCAATGACGCGACGTGGAATCTCGGGCCTTTCAAGAATGGCGGTACTGCGCCAGTCGAGAGCACACTGAAAAACTGGGGCACGTCGCTGACGGCCAATTGGACGCTTAACGATGCGTTGACGTTGAAGTCGATTAGCGCGTATCGCGAGTTGGAGTGGAGCGGTAAACGCGATGCCGACAACACTGCGCTGCTCATTTTGCATACCGACTACCAAAGCGATGGCGATCAATTGAGCCAGGAATTCCAGGCGTTGGTCGATGTCGGCATGGTCAAGGGCGTGGTCGGCGCCTTCTATTTCGAAGAAAGCATCGTCGACTTTCTGCAAGTACCTTTTGCAGCGCCGCCGCCGGCAGTCGCCAGTGGTGCGTCGCCGGGCTCGCGCGACTATCAACGCGCGGCTATCGACAACGACAACTGGGCGTTATTCACACAATGGGATGTGGACTTCGACTTCGGCCTGAGTGCAAGCGTCGGCTTGCGTTACACCGAGGAAACGAAGGGCATTCAAATCTATGGCTTCACGATCTCGCCGCTCACGAATCCGAATCCGAATCCGTTGCCGACGACTGCGCCGCCGTTGAACGTGTTGCCGACGCCGTTCGAAAAGAAGTTCGATTCTCTCACCGGGTCGTCGAGCTTGAAATATCGCTTTAGCGATGCGGTCATGACCTACGTGAGTTGGTCGCAAGGCTTCAAGAGCGGCGGTTTCAATCAGCGCTTCAACGCGCCGCCGCCGAATTTCATTCCGACCTCTTTCGACGAGGAAAAGGCGGAGACGTACGAAGTCGGCCTCAAGACCGAATTTTTCGGTAGCCTGCGCGTCAATGCAGCCGTGTTCCATACCAAGTACACGGACATGCAACTGATTTACCGGGTCGGCATTGTACCGCTGCTCTTCAACGCGGGTGAGGCGACCATCGACGGTGCGGAAGTCGAGTTCACGTATGCGCCCGGCAATCTGATCCTCGAAGGTAGCATCGGCTACTTGGATGATTCGTTCGATACCGTGACCCCCGTGCCCAGTGCGACAGCCACCGTCGGGCCTTCCAACACATTGCCCTTCACACCGGATCTGCAGGCCAATATCGGAATCGGCTACGACTTCGCATTCGGCGATTACACGCTGACGCCGCGAGCAGATGTGTCGTATACGGATCAACAGTTCTTCGATGCTGCCAACTCAGTTGAAGTGGCGCAGATGGAAGATGTCACGGTTGCGAACGTCTCGTTGTCGTTCGGCGCCGCTGACGATACCTGGCGGTTGAAGGCGGGTGTGCTGAACGTGACCGACGAGTTGTATCCGGTGGCAGGCAATTCCTCATTCGGAACTTCGGCCGGCTACGCGGAAATCATTTACTCTCGTCCGCGTAACTACTTTTTGGGCGCAAGTTTCAGGTTTTAGGCAACGAAGTTCCAATCGCAACGGGGAGCTCGCACGAGCTCCCCGTTGACGAAGCGCGCTGGCCTTCCGCATTGACCGATAAGAATTGACGGGAGCCTGCGTGTTCGCGAATCAAACTGTCGAACAACAATCTAAGAATCGATACGCTTGGTTCGTCGTCTTCATCTTGATGGTGTGCTACACCTTGTCTTTTGTGGACCGGCAGATCCTGGCTTTTCTCGTAGGCCCGATCAAACGTGACCTCGGCGTCACCGACACGCAGATTGGATTGTTGCAGGGATTTGCGTTCGCTCTCTTCTATACGTTTCTGGGCGTTCCGATCGGCTGGTTAGCCGATCGCATGAATCGCCGCAATATCATCGCAATCGGTGTGGTGTTCTGGAGCATCATGACGGCGCTCGGTAGCGCAGTGCGAACCTACGCCGCGTTATTCGGCGTCCGGATCGGTGTTGGCGTCGGCGAAGCAACGTTGGCGCCCGCTGCAATGTCGTTGGTCGCTGACTATTTTCCAAAGGATAAGCTGAGCTCCGCACTCAGCGTTTACTCGATGGGCATCTTGATCGGCTCAGGCATTGCATCGATCGTCGGCGGAATAGTGGCGGGCGCCGTGGCAACGATGCCGCCGGTCGAAGTGCCGGTGCTCGGGGCAGTCGCTGCATGGCAGCTCACTTTCTTAGTCGTTGGCTTGCCGGGCCTTCTAGTTGCATTTTTGGTATTTGCGATTCGCGAACCACTGCGACAAGGACTGTTGAAAGCCGGCAACGCCACCGTGCAATTAAGTATTGGTGAAATCGTTGCACAACTTCGCGCGCGTTGGCAATCGGTCGTCGGGGTCTCGCTCGCCATGGCGTTCCAGGCAATGGCCAACTACGTATTGATTCTGTGGGGGCCCGAATTTTTTCGCCGCGAATACGATTGGGCGCGGCCGAAAGTAGGTCTCGTGCTCGGTCTGATTACGTTGACCTTCGGCTGCATAGGTCTATTCGTGGGCGGACGCCTTTCCGATCGATGGTTAAAAGAAGGCAAAGTCGATGCGCCGCTGCGAGTCGGCATGATCGGCGTCATCGGTGTCGGTTGTACGTTGGTTCCCGCCACTTTGGTCGGCGTACCTGCTTTGACGGTCGCGTTCCTGGTGCCTGCGCTGTTTTTCTTAGGGTTGCCAATCGGAAGCGCGTATGCCTCGCTGCAGATGATTTTTCCGAATCAAGTGCGCGGTGTAGTGTCGGCCGTCATGATCTTCATTCTCAACATGGGCGGCCTGGGTCTTGGACCGCTGTTGCCCGGCATATTCAACGACTACTTATTCAAGGACGAGGCAATGCTCGGCGCTTCGATGGCGCTCACAGTTGGAATGGCGTCGGTGTTGGGCGCAGTCTTGTTCTACATCACCCGCGCGCCGTATCGTCGTCATTACAACGCGATGCACGGTACCTAATAGGCGCTAGTTGCTAAGCGCTAGCTACAGCAGAAACAAAAGGTCAGGGTTCTCTCTGCTCTGGCTAGCACCGAGTCACTAGCGGCTAGTGACTCGCGAAGCGTTAACGTTTACGGACAAGCGTAATGCCATCTGCAAATGGCAATAACACCATGTCGACGCGTTCGTCGCGATGAATCTTGGTGTTGAGATCGCGTAACGACTGAATCGTCGGCTCGCCGATGCGCGCCAGCATCGCGGGAGCGAGCGCACTCGAGCGCACTACCGACCCAAAGAACAACATGTTATCGAGCGCCATCAAACCGTTTGGCTTCAGTAATTGCAGTCCGAGTTCGTAATAGACGTCGTACCCGCCTTTATCCGCATCGACGAATACGAAATCATAGGTGCCGCCTTCGCCACGTGCCAGCGCTGCTTTTAGCGTTTCCGCAGCCGGCGCAAGCTTAAGGTCGATCTTGTGACTCACACCGGCTTCAGCCCAGTACTTTTTGCCGATGCTGGTCCATTTCTCTTCGACGTCGCAGGCCAAAATATAGCCATCGTTCGGTAGTGCTTGCGCGACCGACAGCGTGCTATATCCGGTATAGACGCCGATCTCGATCGTGCGTTTTGCATTCAGCGCTTTAATGAGCAGCGACATGAATTGTCCCTGCTCCGGCGGGATCTGCATGATCGCCATCGGGTCGCGATTGGTTTCCTCTCGCAAACGGCGCAGCAGGTCCGTGTCGCGCAACGAATGTCGCAGGACGTAATCGTCGAGCCCATCGATGGTGGCTAGTTGTTTTTTGTCCATCCTAAATCCCTCTAACTGGCGCGTCTTTTCACATTGTAAGGTACCAATACTACATGGAGAGCGGCCATCTTTGTACTCGATCTGCCTTGCGTGTCGCGTCCATCCGGTGTCAAACCTAGTCGTCTTCAGAACGCGCCCATAGCCCAGCTGCCGGCGGGCCGGTTATGGTTGACTAGCTGCGATCAGGACAGAGCAACAGGTAATGTGCTACTCAGCAACCTTCGATGGAGATCTGCGCGAATACGAGCGCGAGTACGGCGCTGCGCTGTTACTCGAGGCGTTTGTTCCGCTCTTCCGCCAGCGTGTTCAAGATGACTCGATTCGCATCCCGAAATGCGTCGAACTCACCTTCGAATCGCCCCGCGATCGCCTCGAGGAGGAGATCAAGCAAGCGATAGTCGAATACCGCTCGCGCAAAACGCGCGAGCTAGAGCAGGAAATCTTCAAGCAAAAATCCCGCATGGTGACTGCCGAGCGCAAGCTGAAAGCAAAAGCCTCGCAAGCCGTGCTCGATGAGCTGCGAATCGCAACCTATAAAATCGAAAAGTTTGTCGGCGATATTCGCGACGTCAATCGAACTGATCGACGCGAGGAAGACCGCCGCATCTTTCCCTTCTGGTACGCGCCGATCGTCATCGACGAGGGCGCAGGGCGGCGAACCGTGCTCGCTCGTTACCATTGCCGTCCCGCCGGCAAGCCGTCGACCTTCGATAAGGAGTACGACGGTTCTTATGTTGCGGCTCGTATGTCGCTGCAGGAATTGTGGAAAGGCCAGTACGGCAAGACGCATGCAATGTTTCGCATGACCTCCTTTTACGAAAATGTGGACCGACATAAGTACGAGCAGCGAGTACTTAACAGCGACGAGAGAGCGCAGGATCTGACGTTGGTGTTTTCTCCGCGCCCTCACATTCCACTTCACGTTCCTTGTGTTTGGTCGCGCTGGGATCGCTCGCTCATTTCCTTTGCGGCAATCATCGATCGCCCGCCCGCGGAAATTGCCGTGACAGGCGTCGAACGCTGCCCCATTGCCCTGAAGCGCGCCAGTGTCGAGCGCTGGCTGGCGCTAGGCAGTGACATTGCGAGTTTTCATAAAGCCCTCGATGACTGCGAGCGCCCCTACTACCAGCATCAGCGCCTGACGGCCTAACCTCGAGGCGAGTCGATAATTTCCGCGCCGGCTCTTACACTACGCGCCCTTTTAGCGTGGCCTTCTTAGAGCGATTAGATGGATAAAGATCAGTCTCCGCTATCTGCCGGCAATTTCAGCCAGTGGCTGCGCGAAATTCGGCACGCGCTACAAACCGACGCCGGGATGGACGTGGCGTGCGGTACCTGTGCGGGTTGCTGCACATCGTCTTACTTCATCACGATTCGTCCGCGCGAAACGGAAGTGCTGAAGCGAATCGACCGCGCTTTGCTGGTGGCAGCGCCAGGGCAGTCACCCGGCACGATGTTGATGGGGTATGACAAGCAAGGTGCATGCCCGCAACTCGTCAATCGACAGTGCGCCATCTACGATCACCGCCCAGAGACATGCCGTAGCTACGACTGCCGAGTATTTACTGCCGCAGGTCTTGTTGCGGGCGGCGATGAGAAACTAGAGATCAATCAGCGCGTCGCACGCTGGCAATTCAACTATCCAGACACCGCAGATCAAGCGGAGCATGACGCGGTACTCTCCGCGGCGCGCTTCATTCGCGATAACGCGGAGCGATTCCCGAATCACCGCATCGCAAAATATCCAAGTCAGCTGGCCGTCTTCGCCATCAAGGCATACGAGCTATTTCTCGATCGTGACATTTCAGCGCTTGAGCCGGACGCGAAAGACACTTTGGCGAAAGCTGTGATGGACGCAGTGAAGAAGTTCGATGCGGCTGCAGATTGAATGCGTCTCCGGGTATCCGTTAATGGTCGATGCAGTACGCTGGTATTGAATCGACTGAGTCTTTTATTTGGAGATTGAAGATGAATCAAATTCATGACTTGGCGGGCAAGGTTGCGTTGGTGACAGGCGCCTCGAGCGGGCTTGGGCGGCGGTTTGCGAAGGTTTTAGCGGCACGAGGCGCGGCGGTTGGTTTGGCCGCGAGAAGAACAGATGCGTTGGAATCCTTGGCGAACGAAATTCGCGCAGAGGGCGGCAAAGCCTTTGCAACGAAACTGGACGTCACCGACGAAAGTTCCGTGAACACGGCAATCGCAGCAATTGAAAGCTCGCTGGGCCCCATCGATGTGCTCGTCAATAACTCCGGCATCAGTATCGTGAAGCCCGCACTGGAGCAAACCGCAGCGGATTTCGACGATGTCATGAACGTCAATCTGCGAGGCGTCTTTTTGATGGCGAATGCCGTAGGAAGGCGCATGCGAGATACCAAGCGTGGCGGCAGCATCATCAATATCGCGTCGATTCTCGGCGAGCGACAGTCCAGTCACATTCTCCCTTATGCGATTTCGAAAGCCGGCGTCGTGCAGTTGACGAAGACGTTGGCGCTTGAGATCGCGCGCTACAACATTCGCGTCAATGCGATCGCGCCAGGTTACATCGAGACCGAGATCAACAGCGACTTCTTCAAGACGGAGCAGGGAATGGCGCTGATCAAACGCATTCCGCAGCGACGAATCGGTCAAGAAAGCGATCTCGATGGAGCGCTGCTGCTGCTGGCTTCCGACGCATCCACCTTTATGACCGGATCCGTCATCACCGTCGATGGCGGTCATCTAGTCAGCGGCTTGTAGCGCCTCTCGAGTCTCAAGCCACAATCCGCCACATTCCTCAATCGCATCGCCACACTTTCACTGCTATCCAGTCAGACTTCCGGCGCTTCATATCACTCAAGGCCGAATGGCCCGAGTGACCGAAGTTGAAGCAAAGCCCGCGGGCTTTTGGGAGGCAGCGATGAGTGGCAAGAAAGTGAGCAGAATTTTGACGGGCGCCGTTTTGGTGGTGCTCGGATGTGCATCGGTTCAGGCAGGGCCGGTGAAGGCCGAGAAGCAAAAGACTTCAAAGGAAGTGAAGTCCGGAATGATCGGCGGCACGATCGTCGGCGCATTGATCGGTGGCCCGATTGGCGCCGCGTTTGGCTTCATCGTCGGCGCGACCACGGGCGGCGTGACGCAGATGTCGCGCGAAGCCAAAGCGGCCTCGAACGCTTATAAGAGCGAGCTCGAGCTGAAGCTTGCCACTGCCGAGCAGCAGCTGGTTGAAGCTCAATCCACGTTAGCCGCGACCTCTGCGAAATCCGGTGATCCCATGCTTTCGCAGTTGGCGCAACGTCTTCATGCCGACGTGATGTTCCGGACCGCTAGTGCCGAACTGGATCCCACGTCAGCGTCGAAGTTGGCGGATCTCGGAGCAGTGATCGTGAGCTTTCCGGGGTTGGTGATCGAGATTGACGGCTATGCGGACCCGCGTGGCAAGTCCGGTGAAAACATGGAGCTCTCGAAACAGCGCGCGTCGGCGGTGCGGGCGGCTTTGATGATCGGCGGCGCGGCGTCGGACAACATTCGCATCGCCGCTCACGGGGAGCAGTTGAGCACCGCGCCGAAGGACGATCTGGATGCTTACGCTTGGGAACGCCGAGTGAGCTTGTCCTTAATCCCTGCGGACTCTAAATCCGCTGAAGCCCAAGTTGCCAAGGCTCCGTGAAGCGGCGGGGCGGGTCGGCGAGAAATCGCCGACTCGCACCTGCGCCACACGCGCCAGTCACTAGCCGCTAGGGGCCAGTCGCTATTAACCAGCCGTTAGTCGTTAGGGGTGAGTCGTTAGCCAGAGTAAGAGCCGGACAAGAATGCAATCGCGCGACGCCAGTGCAACTCTCATCACGAATTAGCGCTACGCGCAGCCGTTAGTCGTTAGGGGTTAGTCGCTAGCCAGAGTAAGAGTCGGAAAAAGTGCAATCACGAAGCGCTGTCGCAAGTCTCATCCCGAATCCCGAATCCCGAATCCCGAATCCCGAATCCCGAATCATCACTCACGAGTCACGACCATGTGTCTGTCTGATCTATATCACGAGCGCGAGCCGCTCCCCGGTTTAGTGACCTTTCCTGCCATCGGCGGCATTCAAGATGTCATGGGCTTTCGATTGGGAGAGTTCGAAACTCAGCGCGAGAATCGGGACAGCGCATCGATTGTCTGTAGCTCGGGCATGTGGGAAGGAGCGATCGGCCAATGGACGCTCCGCCTATTCGAACGCGAATACTGCCGCGTGGTGAAGGGCCGCGTTGGTATCGCAGATCAGCGGGGCCGCCATTGGGAATTTGCGGCGGGCAGCGCCTTCCTGTTACTTCGCGGCTTTCAAGGCGCGATTGAAGTGCTCGAACCTACCCAGATTGTGTTCGTCGTCTTCTCGCTGCCCGATGGTGGCGCATTGGACTGGTGCATGACTGCAGAAGGCCGCACTGCTCTGGGGCGAGACCGATTTGAAAATGGACAAACAGACACGTAATACCGTGGCTTTGGAGGCGTTTGGGTGTGTTACAGGCGTGCCCAAGGCTCCATAAATCGCTGTAAATGCGTGCTTTTGTTCGCTCGGCCGGGCGTAGCGGAGTCTTTTGCAATCCTCGTCCTGGCCTCTTCGACCTGCTGGCATGGATGCTGCATTATTTGCAGCGGGTCAGAGTTTGTTGTTCCCAAGCGTCGCATTTGGTGGTCAGATGCGCGGGAGCGGCAGAATCCAGCAAAAATCGATGCAAAATTAATAGACCGGCGCCGCTAGGGTGTGTGTCTTTTTTACCACAGAGAGGGTTCTATGAAGCAATTGAAGGTTTTGTCGGCAATGGGATTGTTCGCGCTCGCGGGAGCTGCACACGCCGACGTGACTAGCACCATCACGCTGACGAGCGACTATGACTATCGCGGCTGGTCGCAATCAGCGGAAGAGCCAGCGATTCAAGTGTCGATCGACTATGCGCACGCCAGCGGTTGGTATCTGGGCACGTGGGGTAGCAACATTGCAGGCTTCAGCGATGGCGGCATCAACACGGCTTCGACCGAAGTCGATTTGTACACGGGCTTCAAATTGCCTTTGGGCGATGCGGCGCTCGATCTCGGTTTGGTGTACTACACCTACAGCGGCGCCTCAGACCTGAACTTTGCCGAGTTGTACGGCAAGTTCTCGTACAGCATCGTGACTGCCGGTATCTACTTCAGTCCCGATTTCGGCGGCAAGTACTACGGCGACTCGGGTGACACGGCGCTTTACGGCTTCGCGGATGTGAACATTCCAGCAGGTCCGTTGACGATCGGTCTGCATGCTGGCTACAGCACGGGCGACGGTATCGAAACTGCCTACTACTCGGCGGTGTACGACGAGACGGATCCGACGCTGTTGCTGGCAGCCGCCGAAGATTCGTATCTCGATTACGGCATTGGCCTGAGCTACAGCGGTAGCAATTTCACCACTGGCATCAAGTGGGTGGGCCGTGACGGTGGCGATCGTGGTTCGGACGACCGCATCCTCGTGACGATCTCCACGACCATTCCATGGGCCGAGTGATTTCAATCGAATAAATCAACTCTAAGTATCCAATCACGTCTGTGATCTGACCCCGGCAGGAAACTGCCGGGGTCTTTGTTTTCGCGGAGCGAGTAACTAGGCGCGGGGCGATGAGAGCAACTAGGTGCTAGGTTCTAGGCGCTAGTCAGAAGCAGAGCGCGCAGCGTAATCGGTGCTAGATCTCTTAACTGGAGGCTGCTTTGATCTTCAATCTGGCTAGAGCCTAGAGCCTAGAGCCTAAGGCCTAGTGCCTAAGGCCTAGTGCCTAGCTCCTCATGGCTATTCCGTCGCATTAATCGCGTCACCCAATGTATTCACCAACTGCTCGATCTGCTGCTTGTCGATGATCAACGGCGGCGAGAGCGGCACGATATCGCCGCTGGCGCGTAGCAGCACGCCTGCCTCGAAGCACTTCAAGAAAACTTCGAAGCCTCGAGCGCCCACTTTGCCGGGCCGTGGCGCAAGTTCTACGCACGCAGTGAGGCCGATGTTGCGAATGTCGATGACATTCGGCAATCCCTTTAGCGAGTGCATGCCTTCTTCAAGGTACTTGCCGGTTTCCTGCGCGCGCGTCAGCAGGCTTTCGCGTCGGTAAATCTCCTGAGTCGCAAGACCCGCGGCGCACGCGACGGGATGACCTGAATAGGTGTAGCCGTGGAAGAGCTCAATGCCTTCCTGACCTTGCATAAACGTATCGTAAATCCCTTTACGTACGATCACGGCACCCATTGGCACGGCGCCGTTGGTGATGCCTTTGGCGCAAGTGATCATGTCAGGCATTACATCGAAGTACTGCGCCGCGAACGGCTGGCCGATACGCCCGAAGCCCGTGATCACTTCGTCCATGATCATCAAGATTCCGTGCTTCGTGCAGATCTCCCGCAGACGCTTTAAATAGCCCTTTGGCGGCGGGATCACTCCGGCCGAGCCGACAACGGGTTCGACGATGACGGCCGCAATGGTCGATGCGTCGTGCAATTGAACGAGTCGTTCAAGGTCATCCGCTAGCTCCACACCGTTTGCAGGTTCGCCCCGCGAGAAAGCGTTGCGCCCGATATCCAGCGTGTGACGGAGATGATCGACGCCCGGCAGCAACGCGCCGAAGAACTTGCGATTGTTCACCATACCGCCGACGGAAATGCCGCCGAAGTTGACGCCGTGATAGCCCTTCTCGCGGCCGATCAATCGTACGCGCGACGCGTCACCGCGTAGACGATGATAGGCAATTGCAATTTTTAGCGCGGTGTCGACCGACTCCGAGCCTGAGTTCGTAAAAAAGACGTGATCGAGATCGCCGGGCGCGAGCTTTGCGATTTCATTCGCGAATTGAAACACGATGGGGTGGCCCATCTGAAACGGCGGCGCATATTCCATCGTCATCAATTGCTGGTGCACGGCGTCGGCAATTTCCTTGCGACCGTGTCCGGCGTTGACGCACCACATGCCGGCGAAGCCGTCGAGAATTTTGCGCCCGTCGTCCGTCCAGTAATACATGCCTTCGGCGCGCGAGAGCATGCGAGGGTTGTCCTTGAATTGCCGATTGTTCGTGAAAGGCATCCAAAAAGATTCAAGATCGGCCCTGGAGAGTTGACTGGAGAGCTGAGTAGTCATGGCGAACCTGCGTGATGATGACCCGGAGAGTTCGGGAAAAATCTATATCGCGCGATCTAAGCGCACGATCATCATCGCGCTTTATGCGCCTTCTGTCAGCTGTCCACTGCGGTTGGCCGGCTATTGACCCGTAGCGGGCGCTAAAAAGTGTTTGAGGCTAGGCGCGGCCGACGCGTTCGCCGATCAAGTTGTGCCGCAACGCGAAGATCGTTCTGACTTGGCGGCTCGCAAAGACCGGCACGAAGGTCTTGATCTTGGCGGTCGATTCCAATCGCTCGTGCTCGATGCGATACAGTTCGGTTACTTCATCCAACGGCGCCGCGACATCGCGCGCCAAGGTCTCCAACTCGGCTAGACTCTTGTCGGCCCGACCGCTAAAAGTGACGGATGATTTCATGGCGACTCCCCGAGTTTGTTCGCGAATTTGTTCGAATTCGCGCGAGCTGCGGATGCTAAGCCAAATCCGAAGACGCTCGCTACCTCGGGCCTTTATTGCCTGGGCCCAATCGAATATGACAGCTTCATCCAGCTGCCACCGGAAGCTTGCGCAAGGCGTTGATGGGCATGCGGATGGAAATGCGCAGGAGGTGCCCGCTCACACCACCTCGGGGTTGGGCGGGCCGAAGTCGGGGGAAAATTTAGTCAGTGCCGCTGTCGTCAATTTGTGGTATTGAAGCGCCGACTATGGTTACCGTCGCCGCCACGCAATTCGCCTGTTCCTGGGACAAGGCCGCCAATCTCGCAAGTTGCGAGCGCGTGATTCGGGCTGCCCATGCCCAGCAGGCGCAAATCATTCTCGTGCAGGAGTTGTTCGAGACGCCGTACTTCTGCATCGACATGGATCCCAAACATTTCGATTTGGCGGTCCCGATTGCCGACAATCCCGCAGTCAAACTGTGTCAGAAGCTCGCGAAGGAATTGAACGTGGTGTTGCCCGTCAGCGTGTTCGAGCGCGCCGGCGCCGTGTACTACAACACGGTCGCGATGGTGGATGCGGGCGGGTCGCTACTCGGCGTGTATCGCAAAGCGCATATCCCCGATAGCCCCGGCTACTACGAGAAATTCTACTTCTCGCCCGGCGATACCGGATTCAAAGTATGGGATACGCAGCATGGCCGTGTGGGCGTCGCGATCTGTTGGGATCAATGGTTTCCGGAAAGCGCTCGTGCGATGGCGCTGCAGGGCGCGGACATTCTGATGTATCCGACGGCCATCGGGAGTGAGCCGCAAGATGCGAGCATCGACTCGAAGGATCATTGGCAACGCACGATGCAAGGTCATGCGGCTGCCAACATCGT
>Ga0193752_1000354_pt1 | contig 46779 bp, 39 predicted proteins | sample H1c1metaG_FD_144924 | JGI IMG/M metagenome (GOLD analysis project Ga0193752, IMG submission 144924) | Soil microbial communities from a riparian zone of the East river system, Colorado, United States - H1c1 | ecosystem: Environmental > Terrestrial > Soil > Riparian zone | place: USA: East River...
GCCGCGCTCCAGGTCCTTCGCCTCGTGACCCGTGATTAAGTCCGATTCGCTGCGTGAACTACCTATAGGTGCTTTGGGTTCACCATTTCGCCCTGCAATCTGCTGACTAGGTAAGGATGTGACGTCCGCAAAGCTTTGCAAAAAATGCAGGGGCTTCTCTGGTCCGGCGATTCGGAAATCTGGTAGCTTTGCGGTCCATTGACAGTAGTGTCAATAGCTTCAAGTTCGAGCAATTTGGCGATTTCGCAGATAGGCCAGACCGGAAGTCCTCCGCTGGGCCGCTGACCGAAAAATTGAGGCCAAAAAATGAGGCCGAAAAATGAGGAATTACCCGTGAATCGATCGAATCCCCTTATGTATACGCTCTCTGTCGGCGCCGTCGCGACCAGCGCGCTGGTCATTGCCGCCTGTGCCGGTGGCCCAGCCGGTCACTCGAATCGGGATGCCGCAGCAGGCCTCAATCCGGGTGGCAAGGTGGACAACTTCCGCTTGCTCGACAACGCCGGTCAATCGCACGAGCTTTACTATCTAGCCGATAAGAAGGCAGTCGTGTTGATCGCACAGGGCAATAGCTGCGCGACCAAGTCGCTCACCGACATCAAGCAGCTGCGCGACAAATACGGCGCACAGAACGTCGCATTCATGATGATCAATTCCAACTTGACCGACTCGCGCGAGCAAATCGCCGCAACGGCCAAGGCGCAAGGCATCGATCTGCCGATTCTGATGGATGAAACTCAGCTCATCGGTGAGTCGCTCACCCTTCGCAACAACGGCGAAGTGCTGGTTCTGAATCCGAAAGGTTGGACGCTTGCCTATCGCGGTAACGCTCAAGGAACAGCAGCAGCGCTCGATTCAGTCATCGCAGGCAAGGCCGTTGCCACGGCCAGCTCGAACGTGAGCGGCTGCGAGATCAAGCTCCCCGAACTTGCCAACCGCAGCGCGCACGCGGCGATCTCATACGAGAAGCAGATTGCGCCGATTATCATCGACAACTGCGTGACCTGCCATCGTCAAGGCGGCATCGGTCCTTGGCAGATGAGCAGCTACCAAATCGTAAAAGGCTTCGCGCCGATGATTCGCGAAGTGTTGCGTACAGAGCGTATGCCGCCTTGGCATGCCGATCCTCACTACGGCGCGTTCAGAAATAATCGCGCGATCCCTCGTGATCAAGTGAAGACCTTGGTGCATTGGATCGAAGCCGGCTCGCCGCGTGGCGCAGGCGGCGACCCGCTCGCGGATTTGAAGAAGTCCTGGCCGGAGTGGGCGCTTGGTCAGCCCGACACCGTTCTCACGTTGCCGAAGTTCGACGTGAAGGCTAGCGGCGTGGTTCCTTACCAAGAAGTCATTGTGAAGAATACGATCGGCCGCGACGTGTGGTTGAAGGCGATCGACTACGCACCTGGTGATCGCTCCGTAGTCCACCACATTCTCGGCTACACCTTGGCGCCGGGCACCGGTGCTGCATTGATGGCGCGCATAGCGGCGGCTCCGCCGGTTGCCGAAGTGCCAGGACAACCCGGTCCGCAATCGCTGAGCCTAATCAAAACCTGCAGCACACCTGCCGGCGCTGCTCAAATCCGCGCACGGTCTACCGGGGGTAACTTGCCTGGCGGCGCGTCCATAGGCGGCTTTGTGCCGGGCGCCGCTCCGCAGCAGTTCCCAGCAGAAGCGGGTGTGTTCTTGAAGAAGGATTCCGACTTCCGCTTCCAAGTGCACTACACGCCGACCGGTAAAGCCGCAACCGACACCACGCGCGTTGGTTTGTACTACATCGACACTGCGCCGCAGTATCCGCTGCGCAATTTCGTGCTGCTCGATCCGTGCTTGCAGATTCCTGCCAACACGCCGAGCTACACCGCTTCGATGTCTCGCGTGGTCGATCGCGACATGCTGATCTACAGCCTGACGCCGCACTCGCATTTCCGCGGCGCCGTCACCAACTTCACCGCCGAATATCCTGACGGCACGAAGGAGACGTTGTTGTCGGTTCCGAAGTACGACTTCAACTGGCAAACCACGTATGGCTTCGATAAGCCAAAGATGATTCCGAAAGGCACCAAGCTGACGCACAGCACGACCTACGACAATTCATCGCTCAACAAGTCGAACCCCGATCCGAATATCGTCGTTCACTGGGGCGAGCAAACGTGGGAAGAGATGCTGTACGGCAACGTCGCCTTCCGCTACGTCGACGACTCGACGACCGAGCAAAAGACTTCGAGTCGCTAAGCTCTAGTCGAAGTTCGTAGATAAAGAGACGCCGGGTGAGAAATCACCTGGCGTTTTTTATTGCAGCAATAATCCTCTGGTCGGTGTCTTTTTCTGTCCCTCCCCCTGTCGTAGGGGGTGAAGCGGGATGCCTTCGCGAGGACATCTAAAATGTCGTCGCGCCCGCTGAACGCCGATACATGGAATGTATCGGCCGGATAGCTTCACAGGGATGTGGATCGCGAGGGGTAGGGAGGGGGCGTCCGGGTTCTCGCCGCTGACTCCAATCTGAGGTTCTACCTGGGTCTTCGAAGTCCCCTATTTCAATTCCGCTCCCTCTCCCGCGCTCGCGCAGTTACTAGGCTCTAGGCTGTAGGCGCTAGCCAGAGGTCGGAGTTCGCGATCCTACCGACCAGCGAGCGAAGCGCGAGTGCTCTACCTCCTGCGTCCATGCAGTCGTCCCTAATCCGGGAGAAGGGACAAGATGATCGCGTATAGCCTTCTCGCTCTTCGTGCCACTCATCGCCATCAGTTACCTGCAAAATGGGGCTTGGAGCCTTGTCTGGGGCACCTCCTACCGGTAAGTTATTAAAGTCCCGCTACCCGGCGAAGAAAGTCCGTAATGAGTCGAGTTGTCATCACCTGCCTCATCTTGGTTGCATTCGCTTTGCAAGGCGTGAATGCGGCTGGATTTAGCGTGGGGCCTGATGCGGGCATGAGTTCTCATTGCGACAGTGAAGCTCAAGCCGAAGCGAATTCAAACGCTGGCGATTTAAAGGTAAACGATTGCTGCACCGAAGAGTGCCTCATGCAGAACGGGTGCGCGGTTCACTGTGCGGTGTTTGGGATAGCTCCTTCGGGCGTCACGAGTTTTGCCGAACCTCAAAGCAGCGAGGAGCAAAAGCTTGTCGCTTGGGCTATCCCCTCGCCAAATTACATTCCATTAAACCCACCCCCGATTATCTGACCGATTGAACGATCGCCTCGGCGCGCGAATCTATGCGCGACGACACTTTTTCAATCAACTCAGGAGTTCGGGTATGCGTATATCTCGCGTACGCCTAGTGGGTATTACCGCCATCTCGATGGCCTTCATTTCGATCTCGGTGCACGCAAAGCCCATTGCTTTTGCGAATGGCACCACTGCGATGGCCGAGTATGGCGCCGGCACGATGACGGAAGTGCAGGCGTTCTACGCGCCCACGTACCGCTATTCTATCGGCGGCAGTTACTTGACGTTGCAAAGCGATAACGACGATCGCAATCGCGATATCTTTTACGCACGCACTAACTACCTTCCGAAGCGTTGGAACTTCGAGGCCGCGCAGGCAAACGTGTTTGTGTGGGGAAGTGTAGGAGGCTCTCGAAGTAGCGAGACGCGCGAGAATGCGTTTGCTTGGAACACGGGTGGTCAGATCGACTACGAAACGCGCCGAGTGTACGGATCTTTGCGCACGGACCTAAACGAGTCGAGTGAATACAGTCACCGCATCGACACTCTGCAGTTAGGACTAGCCCCTTACAAACATGACTACCGAACATTGGCGGTGTGGCTTGTTGTGCAAGGTCGCCAATACACGGGCGGCCTGTATGACGGCATCGAGTGGGCGGGTCTAATTCGATTGTTCAAACGCAATGTATGGATTGAAGCCGGCTTAACCAAAGACGCAAAGCTTCAAGCCATGGTCATGGTCAATTTCTAGCTGGAGAATTCTATGTTTATTCGCTCAGCAGCATTCTTGATTGCTCTCCTAGTCGCAAACACGGTATTGGCTGGGACGATCGAAATGAAAGTGAACGGGCTCGTCTGCGGCTTCTGCGCGCAGGGCATCGAAAAAACGCTTCGGCGCAATCCTGCCACTACGGATGTATTTGTCAGCCTTGAGACTAGGCTTGTCGCAATTGCTACCAAGGATGGCCAAGACATATCGGATGCAGTGTTGCGGAAGGCGCTGACAGATGCGGGTTACGACGTCAAAGCTATCGCACGGACCGATACGTCGCTGGCCACATTGCGCGAGAAAGCCAAGGCGGCCCACTAAGTGATGAATCAACATCAGCGAAATTTCAGTGCGGCGGGTGGGGCGTTGCTCGCCAGCTCTTCCACCTTGGTGTGCTGTGTGCTGCCGGCAGTGCTCGTCTCTTTGGGTGCGGGCGTCACCTTGGCTGGTCTGGTGTCGGCGTTTCCCCAGTTGATTTGGTTGAGCGAACACAAGTTCGTCGTTTTTGGATTCGCAGGCGCCATGCTTTTGGTTAGTGGCATCTCACTTTGGCGTGCCCGACTTCTACCGTGCCCTATCGACCCGAGCGCTGCTAAGTCCTGTCAGCGCCTGCGCCGCATCAGTTACGTGTTGTATGCGGTAGCGTTGATTGCTTACCTAGTGGCCATTGTATTTGCGTTTGTACTGCCGATCTTCGGTCGCTAGACTCATCTCGTCGCACGCCGACACAGAGGCGCACCTGCCGAACGCGCGATACATGAATGTTCTCGGCCAACATCAGCCGCCTCTAAGCTCCCCCCGGATACAATTCCGATAAAGCTGCGCGAAGTTCTCAGTCGTCAGCGGCAGAGGATTGCCGCCTGTCGAAGGATCATCGAATGCCTGCTGCGCTAACTTGTCAGGCGCGTGATCGGGCACGCCGATCTCGGCTAGCGTGTTGGGGATGCCTATGCTCTTGCGAAGCGACTGTACCCAGTTCAGTACGCTGTCGAATCCTGGCGATGACAGGTTTAAGTAAGCAGCTAAGCGAGTGAACTTCTCGTCGAGCGCTGCGCGGTTCCACACTAATACGTACGGCATCACCACTGCATTCGTCAGACCGTGGTGAGTATTGAAGTGAGCGGAGCAGGGATGACTCAAGCTGTGCATCGCGCCCAAACCCTTTTGAAACGCAGTGGCGCCCATCGTCGAGGCAATCAGCATCTGCGCACGGGCTTCAATGTCGCTGCCGTTAGCCACTGCACGCGGTAAGTACTCCTTCACTAGGCGCATGCCTTCCACAGCGATGCCCTCGGCCATGGGATGATAGAAGGGCGAGCAATAGGCTTCGAGATTGTGCGAGAGCGCGTCCATGCCGACGGCTGCTGTGATGTGGGCGGGCAGGCCGATCGTGAGTTCCGGATCGGCGATGACGAGCTTCGGCTGCATCTGCGCGTGAAAGATGATCTTCTTGGAGTGATCTCGCACATCGGTGATCACCGAGGCTCGTCCGACCTCTGAACCTGTTCCTGATGTGGTCGGTACCGCAACGGTCGGTAAGATGCCGGCCACGTTGACGCGCGTGTACCAGTCTTCGCGATCCTCGAAATCCCAAATGGATCGCGACTGTCCCGCCATCAAGGCAATGGCCTTGCCGGCATCAAGCGCGCTGCCGCCGCCGAAGGCAATGACGCCGTCGTGTCCGCCTTGTTTGCAGGCAATGACGCCGGCCGTCACGTTGTCTTCGATAGGATTAGCCTGCACGTCGCTGAACACTTCGCAGGGGAGACCCGCGGCGCGACACGCCGCGACTGCTGCGGCAACCATCGGCAGCTTGGCTAAGCCGGGATCGGTCACGAGCAAAGGGCGCTTGATGCCTACAGATTTGCACGCGTCCGCCAATTCGCCAATGCGCCCCGCGCCGAATCGAATCAGCGTTGGATAGTTCCAGTTACCACGGAGTGCGCTCATAGACGGACGCTCACAATTTCGTTCTGAGATGGAAGGACTTGGGTCGCGTCAGGTGTTCATAGCCAACACTCGACAGCGCGGCCCCGCGTCCGGAGTCTTTGACGCCCACCCACGCTAAGGCGGGATCCAAGTAGTCGCAGCGATTCATGAACCAAGTGCCGGTATCGATTCGATTGCCGATACTCAGCGCGGCGTCGGCATCCCGCGTCCAGATGGCAGCAGTCAGGCCGAACGACGAATCATTCATTAGGCCGATGGCTTCTTCATCGGACCGAACTTGCATGATGCCCGCGACTGGCCCAAAGATCTCTTCGCGCATCACTGGCATCGAGTGATCGACATCCAGCAAGACCTGCGGCGCAACGTAAGGCGTGCCTGCGCGGCTCGCCGGGAATTGCTTCGCTTCGATGGTAGCCTTTGCGCCCGCCTGTATGGATGCATCGACCTGCTGTCGGATCTGATCCGCAGCAGAAGTTCGCACCACCGGTCCCAGTGTGGTCTCAGGCTCCAGCGGATTGCCGAGGATATATTTGCGTGTGAGATCGATGAAGCCCTCGACGAACAGGCGGTACAGCGATTCATGAACATAGACGCGCTGCAGACCACAGCAGGATTGACCGCTGTTGAAATACGCGCCATCGACGATGTTCTCGATGGCATGCGCCAAATTCGCATCCTGACGCACATACACCGGATCGCATCCACCCAGTTCTAATCCGGCTCCGATGAAGCGATCAGCGAGCGCGCGCTGCACCGCATGGCCACCGGCCACTGATCCAGTGAATGCGACGTAGTCCACGCGCACATCACGAATCACTTTCTCAGTGCTCTCGTGACTCATGTGGAGGACTTGGAACACACCTTCTGGCAGGCCGGCTTCACGAAAACACTCCGCATAGCGCTCGGAGCACAGCGGTGTTTGCGCAGAGTGTTTCAAGATCACTGCGTTGCCTGCCATTAGAGCCGGGACAACACTGTTTACGGCTATCAGATAAGGGTAGTTCCATGCGGCCACGGTAAAGACAACGCCAAGCGGTTCGCGCCTCACGAATCGCGTGAAGTTCTCTTTAGCCCCGGCGTCGACGTCAGCCAGCGCCTGGGGCGCAATCTCGATCATGTGTCGTGCGCGATCCAACATGCCGCGTACTTCGCTCGGCGCGTAGCGGATGGGCCGGCCGATCTGCCACGCGAGCTCCAGTGCAATCGCCTCAGTCTTGCTCTCAAAGACGGTGCAAAACTTTTTGAGGATCGTAGCCCGATCCGCGAGCGAAGTTTCTCGCCACGCGTGCTTCGCCAAGCGCGCAAGCGTAAGCGCAGCATCGATGTCTGCGTCGCTGGCGAGAGGGCGTTCTACATAGACGCTGCCATCGACGGGAGATACGGTTCGTTGCAGCATGCGGTCGTCCGAAGAGTAGGTGAGGCTATTCTAGCCGCAGCGACTTAGATAATTTCGAAGTACCGAGCTAGTTCCCAATCGGTAATGTGCTTCCGGAACTCGCGCTCTTCCCACTCGCGCGTGGCGGCAAAGTGTTCGACGAACGCGTCGCCAAACCAGTCGCGAGCCATCTTGGACTTCTTGAGCCTTTGCGCCGATTCCCAGAGCGTCCGCGGCAGCGCGAGCCGCTCCGGAAACTTTCGATCATAAGCATTGCCTTCAACCATCGGCTCGGGTTCAACCTCGTGCTCGATGCCGTAGAGACCGGAGGCAAGTGCCGCTGCGAGAATGATATAGGGGTTCGCATCGGCCGCGGCGATGCGGTACTCGACGCGCTGCGACTTGGCGCCACCCGGAATGACTCGCAGAGCGGTCGTGCGATTCTCTACGCCCCAAGTGGAGTCCGTGGGCGCCCAGAATCCCGGAATGAGCCGCGTGTACGAATTCACAGTTGGTGAAACCATGGCCAACAACTCAGGCAACAGTTTCTGTTGGCCGCCGACAAAGTGGCGCATCGTCTCGCTCATGCCGTGAGGCTGACCGGCCTCATGGAAAACGGGCACACCGTTCTTGTTCTTGAGGGACAAATGGATGTGCCCGCTCTGACCCGGCCAGTCTCGCGACCACTTCGCCATGAACGTGGCCATCATGCCGTGGTGCTGTGCGAGCACCTTGATGAAGGTCTTGAAGAGAATCGATTTGTCGGCAGAGGCGAGTGCTTGGTCAAAGGTGATTGCGGCTTCGATTACACCGGCGCCAGTTTCTTCGTGTAATCCTTCTATTCCCATATCCATCGCATCGCAGAACGCGAGCATTTGCCGATAAAAGTCCGACCCCGCCGAGTTGCGGATCAGTGAGTAGCCAAACCAACCGGGAGCCATCGGAGTGAGATTCCGATAGTTTTTCTCGCGTATCGACTCGGGCGTCTCTTTGAAAAAGAAGACTTCGTATTCGAAGCCGGTGTATGCATTGAAGCCCATTGAGCTCGCGCGCTCTAAGACGCGGCGCAAAACTGCGCGTGGACAAACCGGATCGGCGGGCGGCGCGAACTCGCCGAGGAAGAACAACTCGTTGTTCTCGAGCGGCAGCACTCGACATGACTCCGGCAGGATGCGGACCGGTGCATCCGGATACGCCGTGTGCCAGCCGGTGTATTTTACATTGTCATACAATTGATCTTGGCAGTCCCAACCGAGCACCACATCGCAGAAGCCGAATCCATTCTCCAACGCCGAGATGAATTTCGCGCGTGACATATACTTGCCGCGCAAGATGCCGTCGATATCGGCGACGCCGACTTTGACATGGGATTGATTGCGCTGTTCGACAATGGCCTTAGCGTCGGCAATCGTCTTCACTTGTCTAGGTTCAAGCATGCTTTTTCCTGCCGGACAAGATTCAGGTAGGTTAGGCGGGAATACAGAAGTACTCCCGCCTGATCGTCACATAACGGGCGCTCGCCCGATCATCACATAAATTGGGCGCCCGCCCAATGGCAAGATTTAATGCTTTGCAGTTGCATGCGTGCCGCCGCTGAGTGCGAATTGCTCTTCAGGCGAGAGCACCAGTTGGTGCCGGCCGTAGGCCGCAAAGTAGATGACGCCGCCTACATACCACGCCAGTGCAGCGTAGACGCCCGCTCGATAAACGGGGTCTTGCAACTGGAAGTACAGCGTGACGATCGCGATGATCACAGTCAGTGCCGCGCCCGGCACGCCGAGCGGGCTGCGATAGGGGCGCTCGATGTGCGGCATATTCTTCCGCAACAGGATGAACGAGACGCCTTGGAACGCGTACGAGATCATCGCGCCAAAGACGGCCATATTCAGCAGCGTTGCGCCGATGACTGCGCCGGCTTTCTCGGCGCCAAGCCCGAACCAAACAACGAGGATCACGCTGAGGCCAATGAAGGCGCCGGCGAACAATGCGAAATGCGGCGTCTTGCGCGTGCCGTGCGTAATCGACATGAACGCCGGATAGTACCCAGCGCGTGACAGCGAATAGATCTGACGGCCGAACGCAAAGATGATCGTATGAAAACTTGCGATCAAACCGATGACCGCCAACAGCGCGAGCAGCTTGGCCGTGCTGGCGCCATAGATCACTCGAAATCCATCCAATAGCGGCTCACCCGACGTGGCCAACGTGAATGCACCGTGCATCTGGCCCGGTTCGGTGCCGCCGATCGAAGCATTCAGGAACATGATCATCATTGCGGAGAAGATCAGCGTGAACAGCCCGAGGATCAAACCCTTGGGCATGTCTTTCTTGGGATCGACAGATTCTTCTGCGGCCAGCGGCAGTTCTTCGATTGCGAGGAACAGCCACACAGCAAAGGGCAAGCAGGCGAGCACGCCCATGAATCCCTTCGGTAGGAACGCGCCGCCGCCTTCCGGTAGTTCCATGATTGCGCCGTCGGGACCGAAGCCGATGTTGAGTGCCCAGCGATTGAAGTCCGCATGAGGAATGGCACTGATCCAAAATACCGCGAGCACTGCGAGCGCGAGGATCGTCACAGTGACGGAGATCTTGAATGACAACTCAACCCCCACATAGTTGAGTGCGACAAATAAAATGTAGCAGCCGAGCCACCAAAGCGGTTGCATGGCAGGCGCAGTTTCAAAGATGCTTGTGAGATATGAGCCGATAAAGAACACGATGACTGCTGGTGTCATGATGTATTCGATACTCTCGGCCAAACCGGTGATGTAGCCACCCCAGGGCCCCATTGCGCTCCGCGCGAAGGAGTATGCGCCGCCTGTATGCGGGAGTGCCGGCGACATTTCCGCGAGGCTGAAGATCAGTCCGAGATACATGACCGCGATGATGAGGGCCGCAATGAATAGCCCGCCCCAGCCACCTGATGCAACGCCTATATTCCAACCCGAGAAGTGGCCGGAGATCACCGCGCCGACACCGAGCGCCCAGAGCGACCACACCTTTGCGTGTCGTTTCAGTCCGCGTTTATCGAAGTACTCTTTGTCGGCGCTTTGATAAGTCACCGACCCCACTGTCTTCTTCTCGGACATGATTGTCGCTCCTCGTTTTTACGTTGAGTTCTTCGTTCAGCAGAGGGAACGCGGCGAGTATAGGCCGCGCTCGAAGCAATGTCGCCGCCACCAGAAATTCATTGCGACGCCGATCTGATATCGATACGTGTCAAAGCAAGTTGCATGCCGCGGCGTGCGCAGCACGAATGGTGCGTTGCCGCGTCAAAGCGGGACCCGATGAAATGCGATGAGAAGCAGCAAATTCCCGCATCCAAACAGCAATTCTTTCCGTGTTACGCGCGTGTGGCGGCGACCGGCGTCAAGCGCATGCCTGGTCGTAACTTCGTGAAGGGAAGCTTGGAGGGATCTGCAATGTTCGGTCCTGGTGCATCCACGACCAAGATGCGGCTTGCGATGGGGCCAAAGTCGGCGCGAAAGTGCACGGAGCTCTTGAGTGCCACTACATGGAACTCTGCGGGCTCCACGCCCAAGTGACGGAACATCGCCTGATCGGCTGCCTGTTGCTTCTTGCTCGCGACCGCAATGGTCACGTCGCCGATTCGCAGCAATGCCATCGGCCCCAGCTCCATGCGCGCGCCCTTGTAGAAGGGGCCAGTGCCGACGAACTTCCCATCGCCGAGCGAGACCACCTCGAATTCGCCGGCGATGGGCGTTTCGGTCCCAAAGCCGGTGTGTGCGCCTAGTTGTAGACGAACGCGCGCGCCGATTCCGGCGCTATGCGCCTGCGCGGCAGCCATCGGATCGAAGATCACGCCGGCCAGCACGGATGTCACTCGACGTTCAATCAGCGCTTTGATGAGAGAGGTGGTATCGGCGTTGCCGCCCGCGCCGGGATTGTCTTGTGTGTCCGCTAAAACAATTGGACCGCGACCACCAGCGTTGCCGATTTCGCGAAGCGTCTGGTCGATCGATAAAATGGCGAGGGCGCAAGCAGATTCGCTTTCTTGAACCTGTTGGGCAAGTGTGCGCACGGTTTCGCGTGTTGAGTGCGGATCGTGACCATACGCAAACACAACGGGCCCGCAATCCGAGACATCGGCTGCGGGAAAGCCAGGGGTGAAGTTGCTGGAGATGAGCGGATCGCGTTCGGCAAGAGCTGCGGCGTCCAACAAGGAACGCAGCGGATCTATCAGAGTGCACTGCGAAGTGAGTGGAATGAGAAACGGAAGCTGCTCGAAGGCGTGGGCCGCTTTGCGCCCATCGAGCAAGCGGAGCGCGCGAAGTGTTCGCGCTCCTGTCTCGGCCATATCGACATGAGGGTAGGTGCGATAGGAACACAAGGCGCTGGCTTGCTCGATCATCAGCTGGGAAACATTCGCATGAAAGTCGATGCTTGCGACAACGGGAATGTCGGCACCGACCACTTCGCGTACGCGACGCAGCAACTCACCGTCGGCATCGTCGAGATGCTCAGTGACCATGGCGCCGTGGAGATCCAAGTACACCGCATCGAGATGAGTGGCTGCGCGTAAATCCTCGATCAACATCGCGCTGATATGCTCGAATGCATCGCGAGTGACTTGCGCCGACGGGGTTGCCGAGCACCACGAAAGCGGCACGATGCTTTGGCCGTCGGCCCGCGCGGCTTCGATGAATCCCGCCACCGGGAGATTGATGCCGCGCACGGCGTCGAACAAGTCGCCGCCGCGCACGAGGCCGGGCCAAGCATCCGCCGCCTCGAAGTCAGCCAGCGTGGCTTTCACTTGCGCGAAGGTGTTTGTCTCGTGTTGAATGCCGCCGACTGCGATGCGCATGGATCTAGTTGCGATGGGTTACGGGTTTTTTTCGAACTCGTCCGATTCTCTCTCTCTCTCTCTCTCTCTCTCTCTCTCTCTCTCTCTCTCTCTCTCTCTCTCTCTACTCCGTTCACCGTAAGTGAGTCGAAGGGCTCCTAATATCAGTTCCGTAACGGGATGACGGGTTCCCCTTTTCCAAGCGCCCTTCGACGTACTCAGGGTGAACGAACGGGATCTGGATTTCAAAAGCTCTCGCCCAATTCGTCGATATTCCGCTCGCCATCATCACCACTGCATCAGCTCATCGGAACCGCCGAATGCGGCCGGAATGCCCTTGAAGTGAGGCAACGAGTCGGCAATCGGCAAGGCTTCGAACTTACATTGCAGATGAAAGGCGGGCTTGAACATTCCTTGCGGGAGGAGAGCGGCGTTGACTCCGCGTACTCCATAGCCCGGGACTTCAGCGAAGAGAAACGTCCCGCACTGTGTGCATTGGGTGCGAGGAGTGGTCTTCAACATGAACTCACGCGTGTCGCCGCGAAGCACTGTGACCGCTGGAGTTCGATACAGGATGCACGCGTAAGCACCAGCATGGACAGCCTGGCAATCGTCGCAATGGCAGTAGTATTGCGCCATCGGCTCTCCGATGAGCTGAATCTCAACAGCACCGCAGTTGCATTGAATGTTTGTGCTGGCCACCAAAACGCAGTCCCGCGTTGTTCTCGAACGCCACTATCGACTATCGACAATCGCTACATGGTCTTGACGATTTCCCCGGTCGCCTTGCTAACAACGACAATCATCGGCCCTTTTACGCTCGAATCGTTGGGATTAAATAGGCCAAAGACGACATACCAATTGTCAGGTTGGCTAGCCAGGAAATTCACCCCAGAAAAGCGATGCGAAAGGCCCTTCAAATCCTGTGTCGCAATATGCGACTCGGCGAGTTCTTTTGCCCGGGCTTGATCAATCATTAGTCCTCGCTATCTCCATGTTCAAGTGATGACCGGAGTTCGACCACGAACTTCGGATAGGTCTACGCGCCTGAGTTATTTCGCGTTAATCCCGAATTTACCGGGACCGATGAGCGCGATGGCAACGGCCGTGAACAAATACATGCCTTGCAGCTCAATCGCCCATCCGCCAGTCCCGTTGAGCGCGAATACGTCGCCTCGGTGCGCCAGCCAGATTGCAAACAGCATATTCACGGCGACGATCCCGGCGCCCATGCGCGAATACCATCCGGCCAGAATCATGAGCGGGGCAATCACTTCGCCCACATAGACCCCGTAAGCAAGGAACGAGGGTAACCCATTGGCCGTCAGCATGCTGGAGATGCCGTCGACTCCCCCGGTCAGCTTGGCAATGCCATGACACAGAATCATCCCGCCGAGCGCTAAGCGCAGGATCAATTTGCCGACGTTGTCATTCATGGTTGTTGTCCCGAGGGGTGCCGAACGGCATAGTATCGCGGTTATCGGCGCTCGATGGGTGCCTAAAAAGACCTCCTATGAGGTCTGAACGATAGGAGTCCTTAGGTGAAAACCATGACTTGTCGACAGCTGGGTGGAGCGTGCGAGAAACAGTTTCGCGCCAGTACGTTTGAAGAAATAGCCAATTTGAGCAAGCAACACGGAATGGAGATGTTCCAGAAGCAAGACGCGGAACACATGCAAGCAATGCAGGCGATGCAGGCGCTGATGAAAAGCCCTCAAGACATCCAGGCATGGTTCGAATCAAAGCGAAAACAGTTTGAGGCTTTGCCAGAAGGCTAACTGGCTGGCAACAAGGCAGTGGAACAAGCCATCCTGCGGGATCTGCTGCAACCCTGCGACGCTACTATGCGTCAGTAGAGGCGTCTAATATCGGCCGCGTGTCCTTTACCGTATTCAGCGAGTTGGAAGCGGTATCGGGGCTGCTCATTGCTTGGTATGCGTGGGAATGGCCGAGGCAAAAGCCGGCTTAATATCCAATGGCGTTCAGCGGAGAACTTCGCGAGGTCGGAGCGTGAGAATAGAAGGCCGCAGAGGACGGCTCTCTACTTTCAGCCTATCGTCGTGGGATTTCTGTCGGCGGTGATGGTGGTTCTAGTCGAAGATTTGTCTGCTTCGGCCGCTACTGTATGCTGGCTCGCTGGCCTGTCGGCTGCTATCGCGGGGCTATTGACGAGCGGGCCATTCAGTTCAGTCGTACTCAAGCAACAAGGATTTGTCGTGGATCATCTTCCAGTACTTAGACGCGTAGGCCGGGTATTAATGATCGTTGGAGTCCTGGACATAGGCTTCATGATCTACTGCATTGCGAATCAGATGAGCTATTCATCCAGCCTAAACATCTTCGCGGTGATCGCGGGAGTTCTGCTCCTCAAAGGACACTTGAAGGCAGCTCGGGCGGTGACATTCGTGATTGCATTCTTGCTCACCGCCTCCTTGATAGGCGTCCCATTCGTAGCGCTCTTCTTGCTGCCTTTAGACTATTGGCAGCTGGTGTTTCGAAGGAGCCCCATTTGGTCGAGTCTCTCAATCGCGGTCGGTGCCGGTCTGCTCGTCTTGCTTGGCTGGGTATATCGTGAACTTCGATCGCCCGTAGTTGTGCAAGCGCAGGCTGCCGCGGGTCTGCGTTCGGGCGTGCAGAAATGGCCGTTCGTTGCTGGAGCTGTCCTATCCGTCCTCATTGCCGTGATGTTTCAGCTCATCATGAAAGGAGAGGAGGCGGAAGAGGCGAAGCGCCGCGCTGCTCGGCAATACGGTCCAGACTATAAGTACTTCGTAACCGAGATCAAGACGAGTAGTGTTTCGACAGGCAAGCGTGTCTGGGCCGTGCTGACCGCCTACAACGAGAGAACTTCTAAAGCAGTTACGATTGAGTGGGAAGAATGATCAAGTTGAATAGTCGCACAAGCATGCGCGACGTTCGCGTTCCAGCAATTCCACGGTTAGGCCGCTTCTGACACCACTCGTCGCGGCGTGTTGCGTGCGGAGAAGTACGTAATCTGCTGTACCAATTTCTCAGCCTGTAGCTGCATGGACTTGCTGGCCGTCGAGGCTTGATCCACTCGCGCGGCATTCTCCTGCGTTACTGCATCCATTTGCGCAACGGCATTGTTCACTTGCTCGATGCCTGCAGATTGTTCCTGCGACGCCGCGGCGATCTCCGAAACGATATCGCTCACTTTGCGGACGCTACCGAGGATTTCAGCGAGCATCTTGCCGGACTCGTTGACCAGATCCGTTCCGGTTTGAACTTTGTCGACGGAATCCTTGATGAGATTGCGAATGTCTTTGGCCGCGCCCGCGCTGCGCTGCGCGAGATTACGCACTTCGGAGGCAACGACCGCGAATCCTCGGCCTTGCTCGCCGGCGCGCGCCGCTTCGACTGCCGCGTTCAATGCCAATAGATTGGTTTGGAAGGCAATGCTGTCGATCACGCCGATGATGTCGCCAATCTTGGTGCTCGACGAATTGATCTGACCCATTGCATCGGCCGCGCGATTGACGACGGCGCTGCCGCGCTCTGCTTGCACGCGCATGCCGCTCGCCAATTCATTTGCCTGGCGTGCGTTATCCGCATTCTGTTTCACCGTGGCCGTCATCTGCTCCATGCTCGATGCGGTCTGTTGCAACGCCGAAGCTTGCGACTGTGTGCGACTGCTGAGCTCGTCATTGCCAGTGGAGATTTCTCTCGCCTCGCTGCCGACGGTATCCGCCGTGGTGCGAATTACCGCGACAACTTCTGCTAGCTTCTTGTCCAGGCGATTCACCGCCGAGAGTGCCTTGCCGAATTCGTCTTCGCTGCCAACCGTCACTTGGTGACCGATTTCGCCGTTGGCCATTCGCTCCATTGACGCGACCATCATGTCGGCGCTCGACCCGATCTGCCTGCGAAGGACGCGTTCCAGTGTCAATGCGATACCGATGAACAATAGATAGCCGGCGATCAGCGCGTTGCGCGTCCAGATCGCAAGCGAGCTGCGAGCTTCAAGATCCGATCGCAGCACCGGGACCAGTAGATCTTGCATTTCCGCCGATGCGACGAAAAGCGCGGTGACGGCGGGGATCGATGAGTTGGTGTTGACGCGCGGTGCACCCGGCTTGATGTCCGCGCCGGTGAAAAACTCTCCGTCAGGCGAGGTGAACAGCTGTTCGATGAATTTGGTGTACGTGTCCGCGGCGGTTGTGTACTTTTCGGCTACGGCGCGCATGGCGTCGCTCGACTCTGGTGCGAGCTTGCTCAGGCGGTCAATGTTCGCGCGCATCGCCACGGCGGTTGCGCGGACATTGGCGATACGTGCGATGAAGTCATTCAGCGTTGCCTGCGTGGCGGTAGCTGTAGCCATAGTAGCGACTGCGCGACGAAGCAAAAAGATGTCGTTCTGCGCGCGGGGAATTTGCCCGGTCACTTCGTCGATCAGAAAATGTGCGGTCTCTTCCGGTTCGAACAATAGTGTCGATCGAATGGCGACCCGTTCGTTGAGCGTGGCAATGACCGCGAGCAGAGCGCTGTGTGCGCGATACTGCAGAGTGGTGTCGAGACCGTTTTTGGGGTTCTTGAGGATCTCCCATTGCTTGCCGACATCTTGCCATTCCTTACCGTTACGCATCACGGGATCCACAGTCGCTTCGAGGCGAGTGATCGTGGCGATGGCAGCACTAATGTCAGCCGATTTCTTCTCGACTATGGCTACTTCGGCCGGGTCTTTCGACGTGTAATTGGCGGCCATCGAGCGATGGTCGGCGATCAAGGCCGACGCTCGCCAGAGCCCCTGCAAGTAGTCGAGGCCCTGCATCTTGAGTTCGCCAGCTGCGATTGTTTTCTGTTGCGACGCAACCGTCGAATACATCAACCAAACCGATGGAGCCAGCATCGCAATCACGATGATTGCCAGCTTTTTTCCAAGAGACAGATCTTTGAGTTTCATGATTAGCGAGATTTGTGGAAGCGGACAGACCGGCGGGCGCCGAAGGCAATTTCCCACCTATCCTATCGGCGACCAATGTGCGCACTTAAGGGCCAACGGCCTGTAGCGCGTCAGCGATCTTCCTAAGTAGCGACGGGGTGCTCACTTTGGCGCGGCCGGCAGCCTCGCTGGCTACAGGCTACAGGCTACAGGCTACAGGCTGACGATAGGCCACAGGCTGCAGGCTTCAGGCTACAGGTCAGAACCTAGCACCTAGAACCTAAGAGCTTGCGCGTAGTCCGTGCTATGCGACGCGTCTGCATCTTCGAAAGATCGACGTCGTGAAGTGCCAATTGGCTATATGCGATTGCCGTCTCTCTCTCTCTCTCTCTCTCTCTCTCTCTCTGGCTGTAGCCTGCAGCCTGACACCTGTAGCCTAGCGGCTCGCTCAGCGGCCCGCGTCTAGATCCAGCGCAATCGTCGTTGAGATCCGGCTATCCGTGCCGAGCGCTCTACCTTCGATGACGGGGAACTCGATGTGAAAGGTAGTGCCGAGTTTGGAGGTTTCGAAGCCGATCATTCCTTGCATCGCCTCGATCAGTGCTTTCGAGATTGCGAGGCCGAGTCCAGAGCCCCCTTTGTTGCGCGAATCGGAACTGTCGCCTTGGCAAAATTTCCCGAAGATCTTCGAATGAAATTCGGCGGGAATGCCCGGGCCGTGGTCGCGCACGTCAATGCGTATCTTCGCACCGCGCACTTCCGCCGAGACCTCGACTGACGCACCTGGAGGGGAGAACTTGGCGGCGTTGGACAGCACATTGGTCATGATCTGTTGGAATCGGTGTGGATCCACAAACACGCCCACACGTATTGGCGAGGGCGAAAGAGCCAGCGATACACCGAACCCCGCGGCGAATGCAGCATTAGACGCCAGTGCTTGCTCGAGCAACGAATTCAATTCTTCGGGTCCCAAGTTGAATCGCATCTTGCCTGACTCGATCTTGTCCATGTCCAAGATATCGTCGATGAGCAGCGCCAAGCGTTCGGCATTGCGATTCGCGAGGTCGAATAGCTGGGTGGTTTGCGCGGCGGCAAGTTTATTGCCGCCCGATGTGAGTAGGCCCAACGCACCGCGAATCGACGTGAGCGGCGTGCGCAGTTCATGCGACACCATCGACACGAATTCCTGCTTCATGCGATCGAGCTTCCGCAGTTCGGTGATGTCCATGACCAAGCCAATCATTTGGATCGGCGTTCCGTTGGCGTCGCGTACGATCTGTCCTCGCGAGCGAATGTCGGTGGTAACGCCTTGCTGCGATAGGACGCGGAATTCGAGGTCGAAGTGCTTTTCCGTTTTCATGATCCGCTGGAACTGCGCTACCGTCGCTGCAAGATCGGCAGGGTGAACGCGTGACTGCCACACCTCGAGCGTAGCGGGCGTTGATGGATCGAGATCCCACATCTCATAGACGCGCGCGTCCCAATCGGCTTTCCTCGTAATGAGGTCCCACTCGTAGATGCCCGCGCGCGCGACATGTGTCGCCATGCGCATGCGCTCGTTCAGCCGTGAAACCTCTGTTTGCGAGATCTCAAGTTGCGCACGCGTGTGGATGATGACCAAGATCTGCTCGTGCAATCTCGCGATTGAACCGCTGAGCGTTGCCACGAACAACAACGTGACCGCGCCGACTGCGACGTCGACGGCATTGGTGGATAAAAGCTTATCGATAGTGAAAGGCATGACGGTTGGGAGAACCAGCGCGTACGCCGCCCATTTGTCGGCGGCAAGAGAAGTGATCGAGGCCGCGGCCGTTCCCGCAATGACGATGGCCATGAACATCGCGTGGAAAGGATCGGTCGGGTTGAAGAGAATGCTCGCGGTGCCCCAGCTGAGGCCGGACAGTGCGCAACCGCCGACAAAGCATGCGCGCCAGAACGCAGTCGGTCGCTTCTTAGAATAGGCAGTTCGTGTGAGCGTCCACGTTACCGCTCGAAAGGCGGTGACACACGTGAACACGGCGATCCACCCGATCAAGAGCGGATGCGGGATGCTCGACCACATCACCATCACGGTGATCAATGCAAGCGTGAGAGCCGACGCCAATGAGACGGGCAGGCCGCGCATGACGAATTGCAGACGGGCCGGTTCGACCGCATACGACAAGTCGGCGGATGAATCTCGTGTAGAAGATGCGTTTGGCGTCGACAAGCTGGATCCAATGTATCGACTTGACCACTAACGGCCGCGGTCTGAGTTCCTGGTTGCAACCCATTCAGCCGCAATCCTGGCAGCCGCAATCCTGGCTCGCGGCCCCTAAGCGTATCGGCTTGGGGGTGAGAATCTGTAGGACCTGTCCTTGTTTTTGGAGGTGGGGGTTTGGCGGGGCGAGTAAAAGGGAGGAGATCACCGTCTTCGCGAAGCGTGACTCTGATTCCGGGGAGCAAAGTGACGGACCCTGTCGCGAGGGTGACGATTGTCTTTCTTCCGAAACAAAGGTGATTCGATGGATGAACCCAGGCGAAGGGCGACCTAACCCCGCGCCGAATTCAACGCATTCTTCAATTGCTCCGCCCAGCCTTCGAGCATGTGCCGGAGCTGAACATGATTCCAAACTCGATTGGCCCACTCCAGCCGAACGGCATCGGGATCGCGTTTGTGATCGATGGAGCGAAACAGCGTTGTGCCGCTGACTGAGTCGCGCAGCGTGACCACCAACTCCATCTCGCCGGCGCTCAGTGCATACACTTTCACGTTGGCGGTGTGGTCGACATCAGGCGCGTTCAGGAACAGATCGACGATGCGAACTTCGACTTCTAGTACGCCGGTGTCCGATGCGGGAGCTGTGGCATAGCCGCCCTCGTTCAACACTTTTGCGAAGGTTTGCTCCGCCAGTTTGGCGAGATCGCCGCGCAGTTTCTCCACATCCTTAGCGCGTAATCCTTTGTCGCCGTAGTCGAGTGGATTCCAGCCCTTGCTGAAGGATACGTCGATGGGCTTCAGAATGATCTTGTCGTAGCTGCCCAATTTTGCGTCAGGCCTACGATAGGCTTTGTCGATGTTCTTGAGCTTGAGCGGCTCAAGGCCATCGTCGGTCAGTGTGGGGCCATCGGCTCGCGCAACGGCGAAGCTCGTCACGAGTAGTGCCGCCGCTATAAATCGTGTAAATCTGCGCTTCATAAATTGGATCTCGCTTCGCGACTGATCAAATGACACAGTGACGTGAACAAAGGGTTGATGGGCCGACGATACTCCCATCGAGTTGCGTCGGCGATGGGCGAATGTCCCAGCTCATGAGAGGGAAGCGACGATGATTCTTTATCTAGCCGGCATGCTCGGTGTTGCGGTCTTCGCAATCAGCGGAGCGCTGACCGCGGGGCGTAAGAGTTTCGACCTGCTCGGCGTGACCGTGATCGCGTTTGTGACCGCAGTGGGTGGCGGTACGATTCGAGACGTCTTGCTCGATCAGCCCATCTTTTGGATCAAGGATCCGACGTATCTGTATGTGGTGCTCGCGGCTTCAGCTTTGACATTGATGTATGTGCGCTTTCTCGAGAAGCCGCCGTTGCGAACATTGTTGATCGCCGACGCATTGGGGTTGGCCTTGTTCACGATTGGCGGCGCGCAGATTGCGGAGCAGCAAAGGTTGCCGGCCGTGATCGTGATCTTCATGGCGACGATCACTGGCTCCGTCGGTGGCGTCGTGCGGGACGTGCTGTGCGGAGAAGTGCCGGTGTTGTTGCGGCCGGGAGAGTTATACGCAACAACCGCCATCGCCGGCGCAGCGATCTATTTAGTGCTCCAGGATTTCGGCGTGCCGGCCGCAACTGCTGCGCTGATCGGCATGGCCGTTGTCGCGACTTTTCGGATCACCGCGATCTATTGGAAACTACGCTTGCCGACGTTCAATCTACGCGATCCAACGGGATAGGCTACGCGACCTTTGCACAAGGTAGCGGCGTTTTAGCGGCGTGCGCTTCGCAAATGCCGATCAGCCACCGGCGAAAGCGGTCGATCTTTGGCTGACGCTCTCGGCCGCGCCGGCACACCAGTCGATAGACAAAGGGGGAGGGCACCGAAATTCCGAACGGCGCAACCAACTTACCTTCGGCCAGACGCTGAGAGAGCATGCTGAGTGGTGCGATAGCAAAGCCCATTCCGTTTTCGGCGGCTTGAACGCAGCCCAAGAACGAGTCGAACGTCAGCTTGCTCGAAGGCTTTAGATCGGAAACATTGGCGGCATCCAACCAAAGCTGGACGCATTGCTCTTCCGATGTGGCCACCAAAATATGTTCGCGCAGATCATTGGGCACACGGATAGGTTTCGGACCGCGCAGCAAGCTCGGTGCGCACACAGGTGCCCAGCAAACATCCAACAATTTTTCGAAAAATAGATTCGACGGCTCCCGGCCAATCCGGATCGCTGCATCGATGGATTCCTCTTCTAGATCCGCCACCGACTCGCCCACTTCCAATCGCAGTTGAATGTCGGGGCATGCGCGTTCGAAGTCGGGAAGAGCGGGAAGAAGAATTTCCATCGCAAACATCGGCGCGGCGCTGACGCGGAGGACACGGCTCTCAGGATCGCTGCGCAACGCGGCGACGCCTTGTCGGAGTTCACGAAAACCCCGGAACGCGTAAGCCGCAAATTGCTCGCCGCTATCGGTGAGCTCGATCGATTGATTGCCGCGCACAAAGAGCGCAACACCCAATGCCTCTTCTAGATTACGTAACTGGTGACTGATTGCCGATGCGGTCAGTCCCAGTTCTTCGGCAGCGTCACGCACACTTTTCACTCGCGCAACAGCCTCGAATGCACGTAATGCGGGTAGGGGCGGCAATCGATGCGTACGATTATTCATAAGTTTTGTCGCTGTCAATTGTGAAGACACGTCAGCGAATTCTATTCAGCCGGCCGGAAAACTATTCAATTGCGACTCTACGCCACGTTGGCAGGATAGGCGCACCGGATTTTCGAATCTCTACGAAAGGCTACAGATATGAAGCTCGCAATGATGTCGGCAGTACTTGGTGTACTTTTAGTAACTACGGCAGCGCACGCGGATCTCCGCAAAGCCAAGTTTCGCGGGACCGTGACGTTGGCGACGCCCGTCGCGCAAAAGAAAGATGTCACGATTAAAGGAATCGTGTGGCAGTGCGAAGGATCACAATGCGTGGCCGAGGCCGATCAGTGGCCGGGCCTCGATAAGTTCGCAAGACAATGCAAAATCGTGGCCGGCGAACTGGGTGACTTAACGGCGTTCCATTCCTCTGGGCGCAATGCGACGAAAAGCGAACTGAGCCGATGCAATAGCGCTGCGCGCGTGGGTCAGACCCAAAACGCCGGCTGATCGATTTTTGAGGGCCCTTTAGCCTCTGCCGCTTTCTACTTTTCTTTCGACATTAAAGTAGACAGGGCGGGGGCGGTTTTTATTCGGGAGGACGCCGAGGTCGAGAATTCTCTTTTCGTATTCCGCTCACCCTGAGCTTTTCGAAGGGCTCTTGGCTTAGTCGCGCGACCCATCGGAGCCCTTCGGCAAGCTCAGGGTGAGCGGAGTAAAAAGATGGTTGAACGGAATTTGGATACTGGGGTGAAACTCCAATATTTCTTCTCACGAACGGCTAGCCGCTAAGCCCCCACTCCGTTCGGATCGCGCCAGCCGCGTTCGAACGGCAAGCGCCACGCATGCGGCGCCACCAATTGGTGAATCGCATTCGGTCCCCACGAGCCGGCGGCGTACTGTCGCACGGGCGGCGGATTCTCCAAGAGGGGTACTGAAACTTCCCACAGTCGCTCGATGCCTTCCGCGGTTGTGAACAGCGTGTGATCGCCGCGCATCGCATCGAGAATCAATCGTTCGTACGCTTCCAATACTTCGCCCACCATGGCGGTGTCATGCATCGCGAACTGCAAACTCAACTTGTCGAGCTTCATGCCCGGTCCTGGGCGTTTGCCGTAGAACGACAAAGACATCTTCGAGACATCGGCGAGATCGAAGGTTAGATGATCGGGGCCATGCGCACCGACGCCTGAGTCGGCAGGAAACATGCTCTTCGGCGGTTCGCGAAACGCGATCGAGATGATGCGTTGGCCCTCGGACATTCGCTTGCCCGTGCGCAGATAGAAAGGAACGCCGGCCCAGCGCCAGTTGTCGATCGAGCATTTCAGCGCGATGAACGTTTCGGTATCCGACTCGGGGCTCACGCCTTCTTCAGCGCGATAGCCTGAATACTGGCCACGCACGACATCGGTAGGTTGGATCGGTAGCATGCTGCGGAATACTTTGTTCTTTTCCTCGCCGATCGAGCGTTGCTCGAGCGCTGTCGGCGGCTCCATCGCCATGAAGGCGAGAATCTGAAACAGATGTGTCACGACCATGTCGCGATAGGCGCCGGTTGTTTCGTAGAACGCGGCGCGCTTTCCCAGCGTCAACGTTTCCGGCACATCGATCTGCACATGATCGATAAAGTTCCGATTCCAAATCGGCTCGAAGAGTCCGTTGGCAAATCGGAAGGCGAGAATATTTTGTGCTGGCTCTTTGCCCAAGAAATGATCGATGCGGAAGATCTGCTCCTCCGGAAACACTTCGTGCAGTTTTGCGTTCAGTGCTTTCGCCGATTCGAGATCCGTTCCGAACGGTTTCTCCATGATGATGCGAGCGCGCTCGACCAAGCCTGCCTCGCCGAGGGTCTTGACGGCGGCCACCGCGGCATTTGGCGGCACGCTCAAGTAATGCAGCCGACGACATTCGACGCCGATCGCCTTCTCCGCTTCATCCACGGCGGCTTTCAGCGCGCCGCTACCCGCGTTGATGGAAACGTAGTTTAGGTTGGCGGCGAAGCCGTCCCATTCCTTCGGCGTGACTGTGCGGCTGTTGAATTCTTCAAGCGCGGTGCGCGCGATCTTGCGGAAATCGTCGACACCAATTTCGTCTAAGGAGACGCCAATGATGCGGCAGTCGGGAATGAAACCGGCACTAATCAAATGGAAGAGGCCGGGCAGTAATTTGCGTCGCGCCAAATCGCCGGTGGCTCCGAAGAGGACGACTACCTGGGGAAAACGCGGTCCTACACCTGGGGGAACTTTTGCCACGTGCACGCCTTTAGCTAGGTTGATGTAATGAGTTTGATGTAACGGGGGTGATGTCGAATCGGGCCAACTTGGTGCGCCAATGCATTCAAGTGCGCAGTTCAAGTGTAAATTAATGCGCCATCCACGTCAGTGCGGCGGTCGCTCAAAGCATTCAATGCATCATTGCACGAATGGGTGCAAGTTGAATGCCACCAGCACGGTGGATTTTCGCGAGCCGTAACGGCGATCAAATGACCACTTTGGCAATCCTCTACGCTGTGTCCCAGCTTGGGGAGAACACATGAATCCTGTCGGCAAAGCGATCTGGTACATCGAGGGACATTTGGCGGCGATGTCACGTTAAACGACGTGGCGATGGCGGCTGAAGTTTCGCGCTATCACCTATCGCGCGCGTTCGGAGCGACAGCGGGTCTGCCGCTGCAGCGCTATTTGCGCGAAAGCAGTATCTAATTCGATTGACGTTGCAAACTCAGCCAACTTTTCCGTATGCCCGCACGGGAAACGTCCCCGCGCCCTTGAACTTCGGCGGCACCGCGCTGAACGTGAACCCCTCATCCGGTAGCTGATCCAAGTTGCAGAGGTGCTCGACGATGGGAATCTCGGCGCGTAGTAGCGCGGAATGCACGGGACGACTATTGCGCGTTCGCGTGTCGTCGATGTTGTGCGATTCGATGCCGACAAGCAGTACTTTCTGGTCGCGTAGATACTCAGCGCCGCCCGCGGTGATGAATGGATGATTCTCGAAGTAGGCGCTGGTATCCCAATGCCGGCTCCAATTTGTGTGAACCAACACTGCGCGGCCACGCAAATCGAAGCCTTTGAAGGCTTCGCTCGCAATTGCTAGTTGCGCCGGATCGATTCGAATCGCGATGGCGGGCAAATCGACGAAGCGCTCAAGCTCCATCTCGCTTAGATCCTTGCCGTCGGCGTAGCGATGAAACGGACAGTCGATATAGGTGCCCGTGTTCGTCACCATTTCGATCTTACCAATTTGAAATTCCGAGCCGCCCTCGTAATTGGCGCGCGATGTCTCACGGCTGAGGTAATCACAGATGAGAGGCGCGGGCAGGCCTTTGTAGGTGACTAGTCCGCTATAGACCGTGTGACTGAGGTCGATGAGCTTCATGATGGCTCCTGGGGGGCGGGCTCCCATCGGCGTAGCAACGCCCAGGCGCCGATGCCGATCCATATGACATTCAACACGGCGGAAGGATAAGCACCGTTCCAGCCGCTGTTCACAATGAATGCAGCAGCGCCCACTATGTTCATCCACTGATACGAGTGCATTCGAGCATTGAGTTTGCCGGCGGACAATAAGGCATAGGCCAGCAGTATGAGGAATGCGCCGGTCCAGCCGATCACTTCAATCACGATGTCGAGCATGTTGTCTCGCGTGGGGGGTAACCGGTTGAGTCTGACCGCCTGGCGGGGGAGCGGTCAATCGCGTTATAGGCTACAGGCTACAGGCGAAAGGCGAAATGCCACAGGCTACAGGCTACAGGCTACAGGCTACAGGCTTGGAATTCAGAGGCGGGAACTCGGCTTGCACAGCACTTTCGTTGTAGATGACACACGCATGCAGCGAACCCCGCTGCTCCTCATCTAGCTGAAGCCTGAAGCCTGTAGCCTGTAGCCTGTAGCCCAGCGTGTTGCGAGTTAGCATCCGCGGATGCATGCTTGCCGAGATCGATTTCGTCATTGAGAGGGGGAGCCAATGAAGAACACTGTACTGCTTTCGCAATTGCTGCTCGCTTTGTGTTTGCTTATCGGCGCCGCTGTACCGGCAGCGACAGATGAAAAGGGATTCGTGATCCTGCAGAAGGACGATTTCGACTGGGGCCCGGATCTCAGCAAGATCAAAACCATCGCGTTGCATGGCGATCCGAACAAAGCCGGTTACTACATCATTCGCATTCGATTCCCGCCCGGACAAACCAGCCGGCCGCACGCGCATGATCAAGATCGTTTCGTCACCGTCATTCAAGGAACGTGGTACGTCGGTCGAGGCACGAAGTACGACATGAGCACGACGGTACCGATCAAGAGCGGCGGCTTCATGAAACATCCTGCCGGCGCGGCCCACTACGATGGGGCGAAGGATGAGGCGGTGATCGTCGAAATCCGCGGTATGGGGCCGGTGAAGACGGAGCAGTTGAAGGAGTAGAGATCGCCGGCAGCTTGTGGCTGCAGTTCTTCTCCGTCATCCCAAAAATCTGATCCCCTCCTCCTGTCGCAGGGGGAGGGTTAGGGAGGGGATCTTCGCGGAGCGGGCAAGGACATCGGACGCCCCCATCCTCACCTTCCCCCTGCGACAGGGGGAAAGAAAGTTTCAGCATTCAGACAACGGGTCATCCACCGACAGGCACGAAAGCTTCGCTCTCCTAAGCTTCGATCTCAGCACCACTGAGATTTCCTATGGCCGCCGTCTATCTCTACCTCAACGCCGCGCTCTATTTGATCTTCGCGGTCTGGATGACGTTGAGTCCGTGGACGACAGCGGCCAGCGTCGGCTACGAAGCATTGTCATCGAGCGGCAGGTCAGAGTTTCTGGTGATCTACGGCGGGCTGCAGCTCGGGCTAGCGGTCTTCTATGCGCTCACTGCCTCTTCGCGGTACTCGCAGCGCGTCGGCATTCTTTTCTCGGTTTGTCTCTACGCGCCAATCGTTATGTATCGAGCGGTCACCATCGCTAGATTCTGGCCGGTCAAAAGCAACATGTTGATCATCGGCGGGCTGGAGCTCGTGCCGTTGCTGGCGGCGGTTTTTCTCATCCTGCGCGCGGACGCCTGAACGCAAACCACGATCTCGGCTGGATCTGCCGAGAGAGTTGACGCGACTTACGGTCGGTCCGACTGAAAGTCCTTGGCGCTCCATTTCCTTTCCGCTGAATCCCATTTGTCACCGGCTGGCTACTTCAATGCTACCGGCGATGCTCTAGCCTATTTGTCGTGAGGAGGTGACCCATGACGAATTCGGCAACGCGAACGATCGCGATCATCGGCAGCGGATTTTGTGGCACGGTGGTCGCGACGAATCTGCTGAGGTCCGCGGATGGGCCGTTGCGGATCGTCTTGATCGAGCGATCGACGACGGTCGGCTGCGGCGCGGCTTACACCTCGCGCGACTATCCTTTCCTCCTCAACGTGCCCGCCGCGCGGATGTCGGCGACCACCGCCGCTCCTCTGCAGTTTTTGGAGTTCGCTCAAACGCGCGTACCCACTGCCGGGCCGGATGATTTTCTACCTCGGGAACTCTATGGGGAGTATCTCTGCTCTCTACTCGTCAAGGCGCAGCGCGAAGCCACGGATATACTAGTGGAGAAGTGGTCTGGTGAAGTAGAGGAAGTGCGACGGCTCGATGCTTGGGCGCCGTACTCGAAACTCGGTATCACAACGACGGATGGCCACTCGCTGGTGGCCGATGCGGTTGTCCTGGCCGTGGGGGCGCCGCGCTATAAGGCGTTCAACGTTGCGGAACATGTCGCGCACCATCCTGCCTATATCGCGGATCCCTTACGCGCGGCGACGCCGCCGGCCGGGAAGACGCTATTTATAGGCTCGGGACTTACGATGGCGGATGCCGTGTGCGCGTCGGCCGCGAGTAGTCGCACATTGCCGGTCGTAAACAAGTTCGTGGCCATTTCTCGCCACGGTCTCATTCCTCCAGAGCAAACCAGTTTCAAGCCCTCGGTGATTGATCAAGAGATCGCATCGTCGTTGCGGCTCGCAGCCGCCATTTCGTTGCGAAGGCTGACTCGCGTCGTTCGCTCGTTAGCGCGCAGCACCGAGGAACGCGGCGGCGACTGGCGTGAAGTCATCACGCTTGTTCGTCACGTTGCGCCCGGCCTTTGGCTTGCGTTACGACAACCGGAACGCGCTCGCTTCCTGCGGCACTTGCATACGTTCTGGGATGTGCATCGTCATCGGCTACCCACAGCGGTCCGGAATCGGCTCGATCATTTGCGGGCGCAGGGCCGGTTGGACGTGCACGCGGGACGCATCCGGCGAATCGTGCCGCAAGGCTCCCAACTCGCTGTGCATTGGCAACCACGGCGAAGCACTGACTTACGCATCGAACTCTTCGACCGCGTCGTGAATTGCAGCGGCCCCGACTATCGGATTACGTATTCAGGCGATGCTTTGTGGCGAACATTGCTGCGCACCGGTTTGGCCACCCCCGACCCTTTGCATACCGGTGTGCGCACGAGCGCGGGACTCGAGCTCATCGACAGCGACGGTGCGCCGACGCCGACACTCTATTACGTCGGATCTTTACTGCGGGCGGGCTTCTGGGAAGCAACTGCGGTGGCCGAACTGCGAGCCCACTGCGAACGACTAGCTGCGCGAGTGCTGGCGCAAGTGTCGCATTCTCAAGAAGCGCCAGCTCCAAGGCAGCGTACTTCCTTCCGGCAACCTCGCGCGCTCAGCCCGTTCTAAGGGATGTCGAATGAAGATTCTGGTGGCGGACGATGACGCGGAGTTACGTGCACTGTTGACGTTTACGTTGGAGCGAGCGGGTTTCGATGTTTTCAGCGCGGTCGATGGCCGATCCGCAGTCGAGGAGTTTGAGCGCCGCGCGCCGGACTTCGTGCTGTTGGACGTCAATATGCCTGCACCGAATGGATTAGCCGTCTGCCGCGAGCTGCGTTCGCGTTCGCGATTGCCCATCATGATGCTGACAGTGCGCGACCAAGAAGACGACTTGGTCGCGGCGTTCGATGCCGGCGCCGACGACTATGTGCGGAAGCCATTTAGCCCTCGCACCTTGTTGGCTCGGATTCAGGCGCTGACACGCCGCGCTGATCCGTTAAGCGCTGAGTTCGTCGAGGCCGGGACGCTACGGCTCGACATCAAGCAGCAGGCGTTGCTCGAAGCGAGCGGGCCTACGCTTATGCTGACGCGTTTGGAACTCAAGGTCATGCAGCTTCTAATGGCATCGCCGGGGCGCAATGTGACGACAGATCGTCTCACCCTGCATGTTTGGGGGCGCAACACTTTGCGCGAGCGCCGGATGCTCAAGCAGTTGATCTATCGGCTCCGGCAAAAACTGGACTCGCACTGGTCGACTGGGCTGGCGGTGCAGGCCGCGCCTGGGCCCGGGTACAAGCTAGTTCTGGGCTAACGAAGCCTTCCATATTCCCGATCGATTGGCCCACATGCGACGTCACTCTGATCTGTTACCGGATCGGAACCGTGTTTCGACTGACCCGTAACTCGACGATTCGTAGACTTTTCCCATCGAGAGACCTTCGCTTTTCGCGGCCTTCGCTGCTCTCAGTTTTTTCGCGGGTGAAACAATGGTTCAAATGATGATTGGGCGGCTCAGAACGTCGGCGTTCGCGGTATTGGCGTTTCTGCCTTTGACCTCAGGCGCACAAGTGCCGGATTTGCGCTGGGAATACAGCGTGACCTCTTCGGCTGCGGGTGAGGCGGAGATCATCTTCACGGCGGCCATTCCGGACGGTTGGATATTGTATTCGTCCGACTTTAAAGCGGAGCTTGGACCGCGTGCCGCCAGATTCAAATTCGAACCGAACGATGCTGTGCAGGTAGTCGGTGAAATCGAGGCTGTGAAATCGTCCCGCCGCACCGATAAAAACTTTGGCATCGAATACGCGTACTTTACGAAACGCGCGGAGTTTCGCCAGCGCGTTCGAATCGCCAGCGGTGCAGCAAGTGTCAGCGGGCAGATTAATGGTCAGACTTGCCAAGAGGTCGATGGCCTCTGCACGCTATTCAAGCAGCCGTTTCAAATACAGATGGCGCAAGCCAGGCAGTAGCTGAGCAAGAGGATAGGAAAACCTCGCACCAGTACTCTGGCCAGCTCACCAGCTGGCCAGAGATCAACTTCGACCTCAAAACTTCACGCCCACTCGCCCGTAGAAAAACTGCCCATCGTTCTCGAACGGCGTCGAGCGCGGATAGGTCAGGCCTGACACGGTCGCGTAGCGAGCGCGATCGGGGTAGTTGTCGAATGCGTTCTCGAGTCCAACGCTTACGTCGACATGATCTGTGAAGCGATAGGTGAAAGAGGCGTCGACCAACGTTTCGGCGCCGACATCCTGATTGGTCGCCGTATTCGTCGAATCTGCAATCCAAAGCCAAGTACCGTAGTACCGGCCGCGTAGAAACAGGCCTGCCTTGCCGATGGTGTAGTCCAACGAAAGCGTACCGGTTTGTTGCGGAATGCTGTCCTCCAACTCCCGCCGCGTTTGTGCGGAGATCACGCCGGGGTTCGCTTCAGTGACTTCGGTCTCGTTGTAGTTATAAGCGAGCGTTGTCTTCAGATCGCCGGGCCCGACGACAAATTGATAGCCCGCCACGAGATCGATTCCTTGGGTCTTGGTCGAGAAACCGTTGGTAAAATATCGAACCCCGAATAGCGACGCCGCGTCAGGTACGCCTGCCGCGGCAAGCGCCAAGCGATCGGCTGCCGTCAGCGTGAACGTCTGCGAGATGCCGATTCGATCCTGCACATCGATGCGGTAGGCATCGAGTGACACCTGAAGATCCGACAACGGAGTGGCTACGAAACCCACACTGTAGTTCTTCGACCTCTCCGGCTTGAGATCGACTGCTCCGAACAAGCGTGCACCGGCGCTGGTAGCTGGGAAGAGACCAGTCGTTCGCACGACCCCAGTCGTGGCATCCGGTGCTTGGCTTGAGTTCGTCACGTTGGCTTGCCCGGGCGTTGGGGCGCGAAAGCCGGTGCTGATTGCGCCGCGAACATTGAAGCCCTCGACGATCTTGAATCGCGTGCTGAGTTTGCCGTTGGTCGTCGACCCGAATGATGAGTAGTCCTCGAAGCGACCGGCCAGTCCCACATTCCAGCGTTCGGTGACATCGATGTCCACATCGACATAGCCCGCGGTGTTGTGGTGGCTCCAAGTACCCGATTGCGAGGGCGAGGCGCCTGGAAAGCCGTTAGAAGCAGGCGGCAGATTCTTGTAAGGGCCGTAGATGTAAGACGCTTCCTCGCCTGGTTCGATCTGGAATTCCTCACGTCGATACTCTGCGCCGAAAGCAACGTTGATCGGCGCGTGCAGGCCGACTGCCCACAGATAATTGAAATCGAGATTAGCTGTCTGTTCCGCTTGAGTTCGCGCGCCGGCATCGAATTGTGTGGGCGATAGAGGGCCGAGCGATGCGTTGATTGTTTCGCGAATGCGATAGTGAATCTTGTTCTTGCCGTACGAGCCGCTTAGGTCCCAGGTCCAATCGTCACTGATCGATCCGCGTACGCCGATGACTGTGCTGTAGTCGTCTTGCTGCGAGCCGAAGTGCGGCGTGAAGCCGCCCGGGTAACGGTTGTGCAGATCGTAACCGGGCGCCGCGGGCACCGGTGTGTCGTAAGCGTTATTGCGCGGATACACGGTGCCGTCCGCTGCCGTCGCGGCATCCGGTGCGCGCCAATTAAAGTCGTTTTCGCCCCAGCCATACGCGTAGTTGCCGAACGCATACGCTTTTGCGCCACCGATCTCGACGCTCGTGTTGTAGAAGAAACGATAGTTTTCGAGATCTGGCTTGCCATAGCGCTGGACAGCGGGTTGCCGAATTGCCGTGTTGCCTTGTGCGGAGAGGATCGCCGCTTGCGGTCGCTGTTGCGCCGTCGAGGTCGGCGCTGAGTTCGCGTACTCGAAGGTGAGATTCAAAAGACCGGTGTCGCCGAACCCGAAGCCGGTGGCAATGGCTGCTTGGATACTTTCGCCGTCGCCCTTTGAGTGCTCCCCAAACTGCGTATACGCATCCGTATGCGTCACGTCGTCCAAGATGAAATTGATGACGCCGGCGATCGCATCCGAACCGTATTGGGCTGATGCGCCATCGCGCAGCACTTCGATGCGCTTGAAGGCGGATTGTGGGAACTGCGAGATGTCGACCGCTTCCGCTCCTCGCGAGGTGACGTCCACGAATGCCGACCGATGCCGTCGCTTGCCATTCACTAACACCAAAGTCTGATCGGGCGAGAGACCGCGTAGCGCGGCCGGCCGAACGAAGATGGCGCCATCACCTAGCGGGATGCGTTTGACGCTATAGGAGGGCACGAGCGCCTGAAGTTTATTGTTGAGGTCGGGCGTGAACGTCTTATTCAGATCCTCTGTGCCGACGATATCCACCGGTACGCTGGAATCCGTTGCGGTGCGCTCCAAGCGGCGCGTGCCGGTGACGATGACGTCGTCGAGAACCCCGGAGGATTCAGGGGAAGCGACAGCCAGCAGCTGAGGCTGGTCGGCTGCAACGCCAGCACTGCAGAGTATCGCTGCTACCGCAATCGCCAAGCGGTTGTTGCGTTTGAAAGTTGAAGTGAGAGGGATAGGGCGATGCGCGCGTGCGGACATGATGACCTCGTTTGAACGAATGGCGCGACTTCTCCGAAGCAGCGTATGGCCAGTCTAAAAACGAGGTGGTAACGCGGTCAGTAACGCCGCGGATAGGAATGGGTAACGATGGGGGCTCGGTTGTGACCGACGTCAACAACAAATGAACAAAAGTAGCGTCAGCGTTGGGAAGCGCGTAGGTCGGCGGTCACAAAGTATTTCTAAATAGCTAAACAGTATGGCCGCGCAAGCCGTTCGAGACCCAAGGGAAATCAGTAACGTCGCGGCGGATACGCTTCGGCACGAACGCGTGCAAGCGGGCGTAGGAAGGCTACTTCAACGGCAGTTCGAGGCGAGAGACCGGCATCGAAGAACGGACGCCAAGCATCCCAATCGATGTCTTCTTTATGGACGTCGCTTAGGATTTCGCTTAAGTGATTACGGATAACCGTGACGACGCGCAGTTGCCAACGATGCCACGTTTGTTTGCCTGCGCGGGTAGCTTTCTTGAGTGTGTTTCGAATCTGCATGATCTGCGTACCAGGGGGTACTAGGGTGGCTGTACAAAGAAGGCTGTTGACGACTAGAGTATAGATGCGCGGCGTTTGTGCAATTTCAATTGCGTGATGGCGGGTGACGTGATGAACGGTGATACAACGGTCGCGCGGTAAATTTGTTCCCAAGGTAATTCAATGACTACGCTGTCTGTTCGAGTTTGTTACTTCGCGGTTCTTGTGCATCTATCTGCGACGTCAGTCGCTGCTGACAAACCTATCACCGCGAGGCAGGCGCGTGCGATTCATGAACGAATCGTCACGTTGGATACGCATTTGGACACGCCTTCCAGCTTTGCGCGCGCTGGGTGGAGCATCATGGATAAACACGACTACGCCACTAATCTGACGCAAGTGGATTACCCGCGTATGAAAGCGGGAGGCTTGGATGGCGGATTTTGGGCCGTCTATACGCCTCAAGGCCCGCGAACCGAGGCGGGTGAGCGGGCCGCGCGCGATGCGGCGCTGGTTCGTGCTTTGGAAATTCATTCGATGGTTGCCGCTAATCGCGAGACGTTCGCGTTGGCATTGAACGCCGACGACGCGGTGCGGATTGCCGCGGCAGGAAAGCGCATCGTGTTCTTGAGCATTGAAAATGGATATCCCATCGGCAGCGATCTTAGTTTGTTAGACACCTTCTATAAGTTAGGAGTTCGGCTCTTCGGACCGGTGCATTTTCGCAATAATGGGTTAGGTGATTCCGCAACCGATCCGTCAGGTCCCGAATGGAAGGGCTTAAGTCCGTTGGGCAAGCAGTTGGTGGTGGAGGCGAATCGGCTAGGCATCGTGCTGGATGCTTCGCATGCGTCCGACGATGTGTTCGACCAGATGATCGCGCTATCGAAGACTCCCATCATGCTGTCGCACTCCGGCTGCAAGACGGTTTACAACCATGCCCGTAATCTAGATGACGATCGGCTGCGAAAACTGGCCGCGGCCGGCGGGGTCATTCAGATCAACTCATTGAGCGACTACCTGATTCCCAGTACGCCGAATGCAGATCGCGACCGCGAGTTGGCGGCGGTGAATGCCAAATACGGGCGGATTGGCGCACTCTCGCAGGACAAAGTTCGTGAGCTGGCGGCTGCGCGCCGCAAAGTGAACGAGAAGTACCCATCGCGCCGGGCAACATTCGACGACTTCATGAATCACGTCCTGCACGCAATCAAAGTGGCGGGCGTAGATCATGTCGGGATCGGCGCCGACTGGGACGGGGGCGGCGGCGTCACGGGCATGGAGGACGTAGGTGATTTACCTAAGATCACGGAGCGTCTGCTCAATGCCGGCTACTCGGAGCAAGATGTAGCCAAAGTCTGGAGCGGCAACGCGCTGCGGGTGCTGCGAGCCGCGGGAGTCAAGCGCTAGAGAAAAATCCGGCTCGATACGACATGCCGGTTGCGGGTTTGCGCGGGGTTTTAGGTCAGGCCTCGAGCCCGATTCCAAGTGCGGAGAAAGTGCGCATCGCGCGAACGCCTCTGTCAGCCTGCGCCTACAGAAAATCCGCAAGCCATCTGACATTCTGGCAAGTGGACCAGAAGACAAGCTGAAGAAAATAGACTAGCGAAATTGGCGTAGATGGATCTCCTTCAGCTGACCGGTAGTCCCAAACAGAATTAAGTTGAGTCGCTTAGGCGACCTACTCCTTATATAAGGCGTCCTCGATGAGCGCAGTGATCAATTCGGCCTCCAATCCCTCTCCCGAGGAAGACCAACGCGGACCGCATTCCGGCTGGCCCCTCCCGCCCGCTGCGGTGCTGGGGTTTGTCTTGGCAGGGATTGCAGTCTTGATGGTGGGTATCTTTGCGTATCAATCTCTTCGAACGCGAACGCAAGCCGCGGATCTGATGACGACGACGCTTCGGGTCGGCGAGGACCTAGAGAAGTTGCTGTCGTCCATCAAGGATGTAGAAAGCGGACAGAGAGGTTTTTTGCTCACCGGTGACGAGAGCTATCTCGGGCCTTACTCGTTAGCTCGAGCTCAGGTCCCGGGCGAATTCGCTGCGTTGCGCGCGCTCATCAGGGCGCCCGAACAGTTGGCGCGTCTGAGTGAGATCGATATTCTCGTCGCGCAAAAGCTCACGGAGCTCGAGCAAACGATCGTGCTGAGGCGCGACAAGGGAATGATCGCAGCGCTAGAGGTGGTGCAAACCGATCGTGGCCGCGCCATGATGGAGCGCATCCGAGATTTGATTGCCGGCATGAAAGTGGCTCAGCAATCACAGTTGTCGGAGCGGCAAGCCGAGTGGCAGCAAGCGTCCGAAGTGTCGATGATGGTGACCATGGGCGGCTTGACGTTGCTGCTGGTCTTGATCGCCGTTGCTTCAGTTGTGGCCTCGCGCTATTTCCGCTCGAACGAAGTGCAGACGTGGTTGCGACGCGGGCAGGCCGGCATCGCCGGACGCGTGCAGGGCGACCAACGGCTCGACGTACTGGGCGGAAACGTTCTGTCGTTTCTCGCCGAATTTATGGGTGCGCAAGTAGGCGCTATCTATGTAACCGAGGGAGGCCGACGCTTCCGGCGTTTCGCGGCCTATGCATTGCCGACGTCGAAGACAGAAGTTGACTCCCTCGCCATCGGCGAAGGCCTGCTGGGCCAATCCGTCCAGGATAACCGCGTCATTCATGTTCGCGATGTCCCGGCGGGCTACCTGCCCGTTGCGTCGGCTGTGGGCGAAGGCACGCCGTATGAATTGGCGGTGGTGCCGGCCAGTGTCGACGGCGTGGTCCACGCAGCAATCGAGTTAGGATTCTTTCGAAAGTTGCAAACAGCGGATCTCGAGCTGCTCGCTAGAGTATCCGAACTCGTCGCGATTGCCGCGCGTGCATCGAAAGACCGTACTCGTCTCGAAGAGCTGCTCGAGGAGACTCAGCGTCAAGGCGAGGAGCTGCAGTCGCAGCAAGAAGAACTGCGTGTCAGCAACGAGGAACTGGAAGTACAGGCGCGCGCGCTCAAGCAGTCGCAAAGCAATCTCGAAGCCCAGCAAGCCGAACTGCAGCAGATCAACTCGCAGTTGGAAGAGCAGACGCAACTCCTCGAAATCCAGAAGGCCGACTTGTCGCGTAGCCAAGTCGTGCTGACTGAGAAGGCAACGGAGTTGGAACGCGCTAATCAGTACAAGAGCGAGTTTTTGGCGAACATGAGTCACGAATTGCGCACGCCGCTCAATTCATCGCTGATTCTTGCCAAGATTCTGCAAGACAACAAGCAAGGAAACTTATCGACGGAGCAAGTCAAGTTCGCCAGTACGATTCTGTCGGCCGGTAATGAGTTGTTGGCGATCATCAACGATGTGTTGGACTTGTCGAAGATCGAAGCCGGCAAGGTCGAGTTGGACGTCGGCTCGATTATCGTCTCGCGCTGCGTCGATGAATTCGTCAAAAGCATGCAACCGCAGGCGCAGGAAAAGAAGCTTCAACTCACGGCCACGATCGAGCCTGGCGTACCTGAGCGAATGGAGACGGACGGGCAGCGCGTCGGTCAAATCGTCAAGAACCTACTGTCGAATGCCGTCAAGTTCACCGAGCAAGGCAGCGTGTCCCTGCGTGTGTATTCGGCTGATCAACACACTGTATCGTTTGAAGTGAAAGATACCGGCATCGGCATTCCGGCCCAACAACAAGAAATCATCTTCGAGGCGTTTCGGCAGGCCGACGGAAGCACGCATCGACGTTATGGCGGCACGGGCCTCGGGCTATCGATCTCTCGCGATCTGGCTCATTTGCTTGGAGGCGAGGTCTCGGTTCAGAGCACCCCGAAGGAGGGCAGTACGTTTACGCTCACGCTACCGCTTCGCTACGTAGGACCCACCGCGAATTCCGCTTTGAGCGTCGCCACTGCGCAAGAATCTCATCAAAAGAGTCTCGCATCGAAATCCGCGATCAAGATCGCGTCGGCGGAATTGGCCAAGCCACCGGCCACGCCGCGCCCTTCGGAAGTGGACGACGATCGAGATCAGCTCACGCCGGGCGGACGGCACATTCTGATTGTCGAGGATGATGTGCGTTTTGCGACGATTCTGCGCGACTTGACTCGCGAGATGGGGTTTCAATGTGTCGTGACACATTCGGCAAATGACGCATTGTCGGCTGCGCATAAATATCGGCCAAGCGCTGTGATCCTAGATATCAATCTACCGGACCACTCGGGTTTGGGCGTGTTGGATCAACTCAAGCACAACTCCGACACGCGGCATATTCCTGTACACGTTGCTTCCGTCGCGGATTTTTCGCAGGAGGCGCTGGAATTGGGCGCCATCGGCTACATCATGAAGCCGGTGAAGCGCGAGCAGTTGGTCGAAGCATTGCAGCGCTTGGAAGCGAAGATCTCGCAAAGCCTCCATAGAGTCTTGGTGGTGGAAGACGATGCCCGGCAGCTAGACAGCGTAAAGCAACTGTTGAGCAACGAGGGTGTGGAAATTACGGGTGTCGACACCGCCGGACAAGCGCTCGAGTTGTTGCAGTCGACCACCTTCGATTGCATGGTGATGGATTTGAATCTGCCGGACCTCAGCGGCTACGAGTTGCTGGAGAAGATGGCGGAGGAAGACGCTGTCTCCTTTCCGCCCGTCATCATCTACACAGGTCGCTCGTTGTCGCGCGACGAAGAGCAGCGTCTGCTACGGTATTCTAAAACGATCATCATCAAGAATGCCCGCTCGCCCGAGCGTCTGCTGGACGAAGTCACGCTATTCCTTCATCAAGTGGAGGCAAAAATGCCGGCGGAACGGCAGCGCATGTTGCGAGTCGCTCGCGATCGAGAGGCGACCTTCGAGGGCCGCCGAATCTTGGTGGTCGAAGACGACGTTCGCAATATCTTCGCGCTCACGAGTCTATTGGAGCCGAAAGGAGCGCGCATCGAGATTGCCCGCAACGGGAAGGAAGCACTGGACCTCTTGTCGCGTCATCCTCCGCAGGGACCGAACTCGGTTGATTTGGTGCTGATGGACATCATGATGCCGGAGATGGATGGCTTCACGGCGATGCGCGAGATTCGCAAGCTGCCGCAGTGGAAGAAGTTGCCGATTATCGCGCTGACCGCTAAAGCTATGCGTGACGATCAGGAGAAGTGTTTGGCCGCTGGCGCCAACGATTACATCGCGAAGCCGTTGGACGTCGAGAAGCTACTGTCGCTAGTGCGTGTCTGGATGCCAAAATAGTGACAGGGCAGGCCGGCAATCGCATGACCGACTTCGGCATCGAGATGCAACTGTTTCTCGACGCCATCTATTTGAAGTACCACTATGATTTTCGCGCCTATGCGCAGTCCTCGTTGAAGCGGAGGTTGACTGCCGCGATGAGTCGGTTCGGTTGCGCCACCTTGTCGCAACTGCAGGATCGAGCGCTGCATGATCCATCAGTATTTCCGTCATTGCTCGACTACCTGACGGTGCAGGTCAGCGAAATGTTTCGTGACCCCAGCTACTTCAAGTCGCTGCGCGATAACGTGATTCCGACGCTGCGCACCTATCCCTCGTTGAAGGTATGGGTGGCCGGCTGTAGTACCGGTGAGGAAATTTACTCGCTTGCGATCTTATTGCGCGAGGAGGATTTACTCAGCCGGACGATCATCTACGCAACCGACATTAACTCTGAAGCGCTGATGAAAGCGGAGTCCGGTGTTTACGATCTCGACCGAATTGCCGGCTTCAGCGATAACTACCTTCGGTCCGGTGCGCGTCACTCGTTATCCGACTACTACACTGCCGCTTACGGACGAGCCGTATTCGACAAGCGACTGACTAAGAATGTCGTCTTTTCGGATCATAGTCTCGCGACCGACAGCGTCTTCGCGGAAGTGCACCTGATCTCGTGCCGGAATGTGCTCATCTATTTCAATGCTGAACTGCAGGATCGGGCGCTGACTTTGTTTGGCGATGCACTGTGTCACAAAGGTTTTCTAGGACTGGGCTCGAAGGAATCGTTGCGTTTCTCATCGCAAGCGGATCGCTTCGCGGACTTCGACCGCCCACATCGCATCTTTCGCAAGCAGGAGGCCACCTGATGCGCGCGGCCATCGACTCGCCCTTGCAAGCCGGCGACGTAGAGAAATTCGGCGCCATTCGCAGTCGAATCGATGCGATTGTCATTGGTGCTTCGGCTGGCGGTGTGGATGCACTCGACGTGCTGCTGCCCGCTCTACCGCGCTCGCTGCGGCCCGCAGTGTTTGTGGTGCTGCATTTGTTGAGCGAACGGCCGAGTTTGTTGGTCGAGATCTTTGCGCCACGCTGCGCTCTGCCGTTGCGTGAAGCGGATGACAAGGAACCGGTTGTGCCGGGAACTGTCTACTTCGCACCACCCGACTATCATCTGCTCGTCGATGTCGGGCCGCGACTGTCGCTATCTTCCGACGATCGCGTCAATTTCTCCCGGCCATCGATCGACGTACTGTTCGAGTCGGCGGCTGACCTATATAAGGAGAGGCTGCTGGGCATTGTTCTTACGGGCGGCAGCGACGATGGAGCGATGGGATTGCGGGCCATTCAACGTGCGGGCGGCGTAACGCTCGTGCAGCATCCGGACGATGCGCAAGTTCCTCACATGGTGAAGGCGGCGCTGGCGCACGTGACTCCAGATTTTGTTTTGTCGCTATCCCAGATCGCGGCACTGTTGAAATCCCTCGATGAGTCGAACGCGGCGCATGGAAAAGGACACTGAAGGTATGTCAGCAATCTTAGACCTAAAAGTTAAATGCCTCATCGTCGATGACCTCGAAGAGAATCTCTTCGCGTTGTCGACATTGTTGCGCCGGGATGATGTCGAGTTGTTGACCGCACGGTCCGGTCGTGAGGCGTTGGAGCTGCTGTTGGTGCACGATGTGGCGCTGGCGTTTCTCGATGTGCAGATGCCGGACATGGATGGCTTCGAGCTGGCCGAGCTGATGCGAGGTGCGGAGCGCACGCGCCATGTGCCGATCATCTTCGTCACCGCAGGTTCGCGCGATCAGCATAGATTCTTCAAAGGGTACGAGATCGGCGCGGTCGATTTCCTCTACAAGCCGATCGAACCGCACATTTTGAAGAACAAGGCGGAAATCTTCTTTCAGCTGCACCGGCAAAAGCAGCAACTAGCGCACGAGCTTCAGCAGCGGACCGAAACGCTGCGATTCAATGAGATGTTTACGGCCGTGCTCGGCCACGATTTACGCAATCCGTTGCACGCGATCCTGACGGCCGCACAAGTGTTGCAGCGCTATGGTGAGACGCAAATGGTGAAGGAGACTGCCGCTCGCATGATGTCGAGCGGGCGGTGGATGAGCCGCATGATTGAAGACATGCTCGACTTGGCGCGCGTTCGCTTGGGCAGCGGCTTGCAGATCGATCGTCAGCCCACTGATTTGTTTGCGCTAGTCCAGCGCGTGGCGCACGAGCATCAGACCGCGTCGCCTGCTCGGCGCATCGAGGTACAGCAACAAGGGACGTTTATGGGCGAATGGGACGCGGATCGTCTTGCGCAGGTCATAGGAAACTTGGTCGGCAACGCGCTCCGCCATGGCAAGGTGGAAATACCGGTGCAGCTGCATCTCGACGGAACGGGCGTAAACGCGATTGTGTTGCGCGTCGCCAATGGCGGAGAGATTCCGGCCGACGTGTTGCCGCACATTTTCGATCCCTTTCGCAGTGGTCAGTCACCCTCCGCGCGCAGCGAAGGGTTAGGGCTGGGTCTCTATATTGTCCAACAACTAGTGCATGCTCACGAAGGGACTGTTGCGGCGGAGTCCGCGGACGGTCGAACAGCTTTCATTGTGACTGTGCCGCGCAGCGCCACGAAGACCTCTGAGTGACCGATGTTGCGCTTCGCGTTGTCTGACACCGCGTCGGGATTCGCTGTAATGCCCCATCAGGGATCTGCTCATGTCGGCGCTACCGGACGAAGATTCGCGCTGTTTTTGCTGGCGAGAGCTGGGCGACCCGGGCACACTGCACCAGTTCATTGGCCATTCCAGTCGAGCTATGCAGCCTAATAGACAATCGGCGATGCAAGCGTTGGAGCAGCGTCTCTTCGAGCTCGAAGCGCGCAATCGTGATCTGCAAGCGCAGCTCGATGCCCACGGCTCTTTGCAGGCCCCTTCGCCGCGCCAAAGAGACGAGAGCGAACGCGTAGAAGGCGACTTACGCATCGCGAATCGGGCGCTTCGCGTTATCAGCGATTGTACCCAGGCCTTGATGCGGCAGCCGAGCGAACGCGATCTCCTGGAAACTGTTTGTCGCATTGTCGTGCAAGTCGGCGGCTATCCGTATGCATGGGTTGGTTACGCCGATGCGGGGCCAGACCGATGGGTGACGCCCGTTGCACAAAACGGCTTCGGATCGGGCTTCTTGGACTCGATGCGTATTTCTTGGGCAGAAGGCGAACGCGGCGAGGGTTCGACAGCGGTTGCAATTCGCAGTGCTCGTCCCTGCGTGATGCAGGATCTACAGAATGACCCTCGCTTCGCGCCATGGCGGCAGTTCGCGGTCGACTTGGGTCAACATGCCGCCATTTCCTTACCGCTCATGGATGGCGAAAGAGTTTTCGGCGCCATTACCATTTACTCGGCCGATCCGCAGGCGTTCAACGAGACCGAGACGCAATTGCTGGCGGAGCTGGCGGGCGATCTGGCTTACGGCATTCTCGCCGCTCGAACGCGGGAAGCGCTGGAGCACAGCGAATTGCGGTTGCTGCTGGCACTGGACGCGGCTCGAATGGCGACTTGGGATTGGAATCTCACAACAAGTGAAATAGTGTGGTCGCCGCAGCACGAAGTCATTTTTGGATTCGCTCCGCTATCGTTGCAACGCAGCTATCGCGAATTTTATGAACGCGTCCATCAAGATGATCGTGACGATGTGGAGCAGGCTATCGCGAAGGCTCGCGATTCGCGCGCCGTGTTCCGCAAGGAGTATCGCATTGTGTGGCCGGACGGCAGCACCCACTGGGTGCACGCTCGCGGACAATTTACCTACGACTCGCGAGGCGAGTCGGTGCGGATGGTGGGCGTGGTCGCCGACATTACAGCCAATCGAAAATTGGAAGAGCAATTGCGCCAATCGCAAAAGCTTGAGGCGATCGGTACGCTTGCGAGCGGCATCGCGCATGACTTCAATAACATTCTGAGCGCCATCGTCGGCAATATCGAACTCGCGCAACAGGATATCTCCGGCGAACATCCGGCCGCTGTGAGTTTGCAAGAAGTGCACAAGGCCAGCCGCCGCGGTCGCGATGTTGTGCGTCAGATCCTCGCGTTCAGTCGTCCGGAGATTCAGCAGCGGAGCCGTCTCGCGTTGGGGCCTATCGTCACGGAGGCCTCAAAACTGCTGCGAGCAACCTTGCCCGCCGGTATCGAGTTTCGCACGTCGATCGCGCCCGACTGTCCAGATGTCTACGCCGACGCAACGCAAGTGCACCAAGTGCTCGTGAACCTGTACACGAATGCCTGGCATGCCATCGCAGAACGCACCGCTGATCAGAGCGGGAAAATCGACGTGCAGCTGGATGTAGTGAAGTCCACGGGCAATGTTGCCGTGGATAGCGTGCCGCCTGGTCGATTCGTTCGCATCACGGTGAGCGATACGGGCATCGGCATGAGCGAGGGCACATTGCAGCGAATCTTCGAGCCCTTCTTCACGCAGAGCAAATCGCACGGCAGCGGTCTCGGACTTGCCGTAGTGCACGGCATCGTTCGCAGCCACAGCGGCTTTATCGTCGTCAACAGCAAACCGGACCAGGGTTCGCGCTTTGAGATTTATTTCCCCGCGTTGGCGGCACATATCGAGAAGCGGCAGGTCGATGCGCTCGATCACGCTCCGCAGGGTGCCGGGCAGCGCATTCTCTATGTCGATGACGATGAAGCACTTGTGTTCTTGGGTGTTCGCGTGCTCAGAAAAATGGGATACGTGGTCGAAGGATTCTCGGACCCGCGCCAGGGTCTCGAGCTATTCGCGTCGGATCCAAATTCCTTCGATGTCGTGGTGACGGACCTCAACATGCCGGGCATGTCGGGGCTGGACGTCGTACGCATCGTGCATGAAGCGCGACCAGATATCCCTGTCATCTTAGCTTCCGGATACATCGATCAAAACTTGCAAGCGGAAGCGCATCAGCGCGGGGTCGCGCGCGTTGTCTACAAACCAAACAGCATGGACGATCTCTGCAAGTCCATTCACGAACTGGTGACGGAGTTGGCGGCAGGGAAAGGGAAAGGCGAAGGATAGGGTGCTTTTGTTTTGCGTGGCATGTGCTGACCGCCGCCCCGCAGGCCACCCTTCGTCGTCGCCCACCTGTTTTGGAAGGAGGCAGTACTTTCCAACGAGAAAGTGCGCGCCAACGTTGACCTTCATCACCGTCACCTCTGGACGACATCGCGTCGTCATCGAGCGCTTAACCACCAACGGCCTTTAGTGGCGACAACACGTGCTGGGGTGCGATGGCAACGACGAAGAGCGGCCTGCAGGTCGGCTACTAACAAAGCCGGCGGAGCCATCAGTCATTAATACTTACCCGCGCGCGGGCGAGGGTTCCTTATTGTTTTTATAAAACCTTTAGCGTGGCATGCGCTAACCTAAAGAGCGCATAGGACGTTATCCGGCGCCTCCGCCAACGCTGGAGTTGATCCGGAGTTGCAGAGAAAGATGGTTCCCCGCCTTCGCGAGGAGACGGTTAAAACCACTTCAGGGCTACAGTTGCAACCGACCCGCAGCCTACCCTTCGTCGTTGCCATCGCGTATCAGCAAATGGTGCGGACACTAAAGGCCGTTGGGGCGGAAGGATTCGATGACGATGCGATGTCGTCCAGAGGTGACGGTGATGAAGGTCAACGTTGGCGGGCACTTTCTCGTTTGACGACACGGGGCCCGTCCAAAACAGGTGGGCGACGGCGAAGGGTGGGCTGTGGGGCGGCGGTCAGTGCATGCGTCGCCAAGAGTTTTAAAAGGCCAATAAGGAACCCTGGCATTCGCGCGGGTGAGTGGTGATGATGGATTGCGATGCGGGCTTTGATAGTAGCCGGCCTCCGAGGCGACGGCGAGATGGCATTTACGCGTGCGCGACGCGCTCCCGTTCGCTAGTAGCGCATTGTGTTCGCCCAGTCGTACACTCCGCGCTCCTCGATCAGGAGTAACGCCATGTCCGATGCTTTCGAGTCCAACGAACCTGTTTCCGACCAACCCGATGCGCTGCGTCGCAACATCCTGAAGCTGACTGGGTCGTTGCCTTTTGCAGCCTCGCGATCGCTGGCATTGAGTGCATTGGGCATCGGCACAAGCATCGCGGCTGCAGTGAAAGAAGTTGCCGGCTACGACCGTGCGTTGCAACCCACCAAAGCGACGTTGCAGCAATGGCTGAAACAGCTCCATGACTTCGGTCCGGTTCGCGCTACCGGCACTTCGCAATGTCGTGCGTTCGAGGAGTGGCTCGCAACGCAGTTTGGGAAGCTCGGATTCACGCTCGAGCGCGATCAGTTCAAGCTGACGAGTTGGGAATGCGACGTCAAAGATTGCTCGATTTCGATCACCGAAAAGGGGAAGGCTGCGCGCACCGCCGAGGTCATTGCCTACTATCCGTTCGCCGCGACCACAGTCGAAACCGGTCCGGTGACTGGCGATCTACTGTATGCGGGTGTCAGCGAGCCGGATGTGAAAAAGTTCGTCGCAGCAACAGATCCAGCCGCCCTGGCGAAATCCATTGTTGTCGTCGATATGCCGTTGGCGGGCGGTGGTATCCGCGGCGTCACGCAGTTCTACCCAGATGCGTTTCCGTCGCCATTCAAAGATCGAGTGTCAAAGGCACCGCGGCCTGCCTCGCAGGGTGGGCGTGCGGAAATGGAATTGCTCGAAGGCAAGTGCAAGGGAATCATCTTTTGCTACACCGACGTGGCCGACGAAGCGGCGCGTTACAACTATCTTCCCTTCAGCGACAAGCATCGCCGTGTTCCCGCGTTGTGGGTGGGGCAGAAGACAGCCGCTTATCTGCAGTCGATTTCCGGTAAAGCAACGGCAACGTTGACGTGTAAAGCCAAGCTGACACCGAACTCGCGCGCGGATTCGATCGTCGCGACTCTGAAAGGCAGCAGTGACGAAGTCATTTTTCTCACGACGCATACCGATGGTCCGAACGAAGTGAACGATAACGGCGCACTCGGCGTGTTGGCGTTGGCCACTTATTACTCGAAGCTGCCCGCAGAAAAGCGGCGACGAACACTCGTTTGCAGCTTGCCGACCGGCCACTATGCGGGCGGCGCGATCTCCGATCCGGCGACAGGTTCCGGGCGGCGAGCCGGCACGGGGGGTGTGATGACGAAATATCCCGAAGTCATAAAACGCGCCGTTGCACAGATGGCGATTGAGCAAATGGCGGCGATGGATTGGATCGAGATCGACGGCAAATGGCAATCGAGCGGCATGCCGGCTCGCGAGATGTGGATCCCGACGCCTGCTGTGGCGCCGACGATCAACAAGTTGTACATGGCGAGCACGCGCGGCGAAGATCCGAAGTTCTCGCGTGGCGGTTTGGTCGAGAGCGGATACTCGCCGGGCGAAGGCGGCGGGCTGCGTCGCGACGGCATTCCGGGATTGGGACTGATGGGCTCGCCTGAATATTTCTTCCGCACAGATCCCGCAGGCGTGCTCAAGTATTTGAGCGTCGATGTCATGAACAATCAAGTTTCCATCATGACGAAGTTGCTCGTATTGATGGAGCGGCTGTCGGCGGAGCAATTGAAAGGTACGTCGCCAATTACCGACCGAGATCTATTCGGCGCCTAACGATTCTTTAGCCAAGTCTTGTTCAAGACTGCGAACTTTGTTTGCAGCACGCAGTCGCGTTGCGGAAGCGTGTCGCAAATGAGCGTCGTCTGACAGAAATGAGGTCTTCGCGTGCCCTTGAAAAGGACGCGCGTCGCCATAGATTGCTCCCGTCGGCACAGAAAAGCCGAAACCAACAAAAAGGGCGGCGAGCAAACATGAGTGAGCGCAAATATCGCATTCCGCGAGTGATCATTAACGGCAAGCTGTTGAGCGGTCGTGAAACTCGTACGCTGCGCCTTGCGTTGGGATCGCTGCATCTCGATTTGCAATCTGAAGGGCGCGATGTGAAGTCGCTGCCTGGCGCCAGCGCAACCGATAGCCAAGATCTCGAGGAGCATCTAAGCAATTTGCAGAGGCTCGTCTCGCTCGTGGGCGATCTGGATGCCGATGAAAATCGATAATCCATCGGCAAAGTCCATCGGCAAAATTCGTAGCGGCGATCGTCCTCGGCCGTTGATGAAGCATCACTAGATTGCAGTAATTGATTGTTCACCAAACAAACGGTCGCGATCTTCAATTTCGCCTGGCACAACAATTCGTTAAAACAGGTTCCCCTCAATAATTGAAGAACCTAATTGTATCGACCTGCCGTTTTTACAATGGCTCGGAAATGGCTGCCATGCGCGATGCGCGCGCGTATGATCCTCGGCGAGTCGCCGCAAGGCCGACTCGTGAGCATTGGAAACGTTTTGGGGGAACTATGAAAAATGAGATGTCTTGGATGCGGCTGGCGCTAGCCGCAAGCGCGTTGAGCGCGGGACCTGCGTTCGCGCAGGCAGCGCATACCTTGTTGGGAGTGGACTGTGCAGCGGCGCCTGCTTATCACTGTCCAGATAGAGAATGCTTGGGTGCTGTAACAACGCAGCCCGGCAATACCGTTGAGCTAAAAACACGTCGCACGTTCTTTCTGGATTGTCCCGCGGATTACAAACCGGGCGACAAAGTGAACGTATTGCTGAGTCTTCACGGCGGCGGGTCGTATGCCAATTGGCAACGCAATTATTTTCCGGCGATGGACGTGAAAGACAAGCGCAAGCTGGTCATCATCACCCCAGGATCGCCGACGCGCGTGTGGAG
>Ga0193752_1000355_pt1 | contig 46774 bp, 28 predicted proteins | sample H1c1metaG_FD_144924 | JGI IMG/M metagenome (GOLD analysis project Ga0193752, IMG submission 144924) | Soil microbial communities from a riparian zone of the East river system, Colorado, United States - H1c1 | ecosystem: Environmental > Terrestrial > Soil > Riparian zone | place: USA: East River...
TACCGTTTTGCAATCGGCAATCAAATGATAATCTTGTGACCAGACAGTATTTTTCGCCGGGCGCGATTATCCGGCAGCGCAGGTTTTGTATTGGCCGTGGAGTTGATATAAAGCAATTCTTTTTAACTTCAATAAAACTCTTTTATGAACGAAGTCCTTTTCCAGGGGTTTCATTATTTTCAGGAATCGCCATTCCGGCAAATGAACGGGCAGAGGCTTTGGGTTTTTCTCGCCAATGAAGCCAATCACCTTCGCTCTATCGGCATCGATGCCATCTGGATTCCTCCTGCGTATCGGGCTGCAGATGCAAATGGTCCGGGATATGATGTCTATGATCATTATAATGTTGGCGAATTCTCACTAAATGGCCAGATTGAAACACGCTATGGAACAAAAGCAGAACTTCAGGCAGCCATTTCAGCGCTACACGGTGACAACGCGAGCAAAAAAATTGATGTTTATGCAGATGTGGTCCTTAACCATATAGACGGCGGGCAGCCTGATGGCTATTGGGAAGCGATTCGTGTTGAAAAAGAAGACCGGACAATTGTACGTGACGGTGAAGGCTTTGAAAGAGGCAGAATCGAAATCAAGGCGTGGACAGGCTTTGATTATCCGGAACGTGGTGGCAATTACTCCTCTTTTAAATGGAGCTCCAGACATTTTGATAGCGTCGACACTGTCATTGATATCAGGCAAAATGGCCAGGTATTCACTGAAGCTAATAAATATATTTACCGTTATCTTTTCAATGAATCAGGATTTGATCCTCATGAGAAAAACTTCGACCGTTGGGTGGATCTTGAGAAAGGAAATTATGATTACTTGAATTCCTGTGATTTTGATTATGGCCGGTCCGATGTGCGCCAGGAAATGATGAACTGGGGAGCATGGTATTTTCAGCAATTCGATTTCGATGGAATAAGATTCGATGCCGTTAAACACATCAGCCGGCATTATATTCAGCAATGGCTTGGACATGTACGTTGGAAAACCGGAAAGAACCTGTTTGCGGTCGCAGAGTATATCGCAGACGATACCGGCAAATTGCATGAGTATATTAAAGACGTAAGTACGAAATGGGAGTTTCCTCAACGCGTTACTATGTTCGATTTTGCATTATTCTTTAAGTTCAAAACGGCAAGTTGGGCCGGAGGACAATATGACCTCGGTACTCTGTTCAATAACACCCTGATGTCTGAACAACCAACACTTGCAGTAACATTTGTCGAAAACCATGATTACGAATTTGGCCGGCATGTGGACACGCATGTTCAGGCATGGTTCAAGCCATTGGGATATGCATTTATACTACTGCGGGAGGGCGGCTACCCCTGTTTGTTTTTTCCTGACTACTATGGTTCTGTGACGGTGAAAACCCATCAAGGCTATTTAAGCGGCCGCGAGTACCTGGATCTTTTGTTACAACTTCGAAAACAGTTTGGGTTCGGACAGGAACTAAGTTATTCAGCAGGGAGCGTTGCCGGCTGGGTGCGACTTGGATTTGTGGCTGGTGCCAAAGGTGCAATGGCGGTTGTCATTAACACCGCTCATGATCAGGTCCGGAGTATTAATATGCATACTGCCCGGCCAAATAAACGATTTTATCATCTCGCTACGATTAAGTGGACACCGGGAGGATACATGGTAGTAAAGCAAAGCTATCTGCGATATGGGAATAAGGCAAGTGGTCTCTGGACAGAAGCAGATGGCTCGGCTGACTTTCCTTCAGACGGTGGCGCAGTTTCTATCTGGCTTGAAGATGGAGTTGGTCTTACTTAATGACGATGACAGTTTTTGGCGGAAGCTATTGGCAGAAGTTTTCGCAAAAACTTTTGACGGAATCTTTTGGAAGATGCTTTTGGTAAAATCCTTTTGCAGATGACCAAAAAACAGACACAGTGTACGGTCACAGTTTGTATAATATTCCGCCTGCTGTAAATCTTGTGTCTTTAACCGCACCCAGTCCGTTGAACCTGTACTGCACACCGACGATTCCGGTAGGAGGATTAGGAAAATCAAACTCATATGCCTTTACGCCATTAACATAAAAAATCATATGCTTCTTAATGGTTTCAACTTTCAATGTGGTCCACTGCGTCAGATCGCATCCGAATTTTGACAAGTCAGCATGTTTGCTGTAGGCTTCTATTCCGGCAGCATAAAGTCTTAAATCTCCCACACAGGCTTTTGCAGCCAGCGGAATAATAATAATATCATCCTTACACTGAATCAGCACTTGTACATTCTGACATGCACCGGCACCCTCATAATATTCATTTTTTAATGTGGTCTCAAAAACAAAGTTGTCGTTCATGAGCGCACCCATGTCCGACTGGTTAAAAAATCGAATTTTCGGTGGCTTTGGATGAAGGGAAAGGTTGAATGCTTTCAAAGTATTGCTGTCGACTTCTATCCGGTCTTCTTTTATATATTGTTCTTTTCTGAAATACACCGGCTCAGGTTGCTGTTCTGCAAGGCATAGCCATCCGTTTGAAGTGATTTGAAGAACATGACTTTTGACCACTGTTCCATCCACAATCAGCTTAGTACGAAAAAAGCCCGGATAATAATAGATAGCGGAATGTTTGGTGCGGTCGCGTGGCACGAGCGTTTTGCGGCTCATATCCCAGGTCTGCACTATATATACCGAATCCGATTTAGCCGCAGAAGCATCATAAGAAAATATGACGGAGTTTGGAACTCCTTCTCCGATGATCTTATTGGCACTGAATTCAAACTGATCGGGATTTACAGCCATCTTGCTGCTCATACCCGTCAATGAATAAACCGCTGCAATTATTATACAACCAGCAATAAGGAGAAGCAGGTATTTTTTTAGAGATGTGAACTTTCCCGGACGGGTTATCCTCCCGGTTTGCAATACGTTGTTTGCAGAAGTGTTTGCAGAGTTGTCTGATGAGGGGCTTGCAGAGTTGTTTGATGAGTTGTTTGATGAACTGTTTGTAGAAGTGTTCGCAGCATCCACATCAACTGAAGCCGGAGTTTGTCGTTGACCAAACTCGCGCCAATCCTTAAAATCAAGAAAACGCGCAAGTGTATTCAAAGTGGTGATGCTGGGAAGATTATCATATTTCAATTTACCCCAAAGGCGCTTAAGTGTGGTCACACTCAGCATCACTCCCGTCTTATCCTGGATGATATCACTCAGTTTACCGAAATCATAACTACTCCAGTTGCTGCTTCCTCCCCAATTCAATTTCTGCTCAATCAGTTGGAGGCAATTATCTATGGAATCCTCGTTTTTGATCATATCAAAACAATTACATCTTCAAAACACTGGTTGGCATCGACTTGCACAAACTTGCCGCGGGTTTGAACACTATAGCCCAAAGCTTGTGCCTAGCTTTCCGGGGTTGAAACAAATTTTAAGAAAGATAAAACTTAACCACAAGATGAAAACTTTTTTATTGGCCCTTATTTGCCTGGTTGGCTACCAGGTCGATGCCCAAACGACCACACCTGATCTGACATCTTCTGCGTTATGGCAACTTCAAAACCGGGAGGCCAGCTCACCGGAAGCAGGCACCATCGAATTAAATGGCAAGCCGGGAGACGGAATGATGATCCTGAAAGGCAGCAATTTTTCCGAGGGAACGATAACATTGAAAATCAGGGGAGAAAACAAACCAGGCGGAAGCTTTGTAGGCATCGCATTTCATGTTCAGGACGAAAAGCGATATGAGTCCATCTATTTTCGACCGTTCAATTTTAAAAACACTGAAAGGCAGACGCATTCTGTCCAGTATATTTCTATGCCCGACCATCCCTGGGAAAAACTAAGGAGCCAGTTTCCGGGTAAATATGAAAATAAGATCGACCCGGCTCCGGACCCGACTGCCTGGATAGATGCAAAAATTACTATAAAAGGCAAATTAATAAAGGTTTTTGTGAACGGCGCTTCCACTCCCTCCCTTGAAGTGGAATCGCTGTCAGATCGAAAGTCAGGTGCAGTGGCGATATGGGTCGGAAATACTTCCAAAGGAAGTTTTAAGGAGCTCAAAGTAACTTCTGATAAGGCTGGCGCAACGGCATCCGTTCCGTATGGGAATAATCCCGAGACCGGGAAATATTTTAATGCAGGTGATGCAAAATTATATTACGAAGTGTACGGGAAGGGTGATCCTATTGTACTTTTTCATGGTGGCGTGTATGGATACATAGATGAGTTCAGCCAGATTATTGATGATTTATCCAAACGTTACCTGGTGATCTGCCCTGCAAGCCGCGGCCATGGCAAATCTGAAATAGGCAACGCACCTTATACTTACCTGCAAAGAGCCGAAGATGCATATAAGCTGGTAAGGAGCATTACAAAGGATAGTGTTGCTGTGCTTGGATTTAGCGATGGAGGGTATGCCGCGTTTAAGCTCGCGGCAATACATCCCGAATTAATAAAAAAGCTAATCGTGATTGGTGCGGGAGAAATTGAAAATGGAAGCAGGAAAAATCGATTCAATTACAATGCTGAAACATTATTTAAGGAATCCGGTGATTTTTTTAAGACCCGGATTGCGCTGATGCCTGAACCGGATCGATGGAATGAATCTCTTCAAAAATTGAATGTGTTATATAATACGGAATTTATAAGTACCGAGACCTTTGAAAAGATTCAGTGTCCTGCACTAATTATGTCCGGCGACAGGGATCAGTACCTTACGGTAAACCAGGCACTGCGCGCAAAAGAACTGATTTCCAAAAGCCAGCTATCCATTATCGCCGGCTGCTCCCATGTGGTTTTCTTTTGTAATTACGCAGCTGTAAAAGCGGGCATAGAACAGTTTTTAAACATATAACGCGGGCTCCCGGCTCGCCTGTGCAACGGATCTCCCGATCCGTTGATTTTCAAAGCTGCTTGGTTTTATATATTATTAAACTCCGGAACAGTCAGAGCGGTTCTGGAGATCCACTCTACAAATCCCCGTATCCGGAGATCCGGAGCACAGGCTGCTACCACGCCCGCGCTACATCGTATTATAGTAAAATTTATATTTGCCATTCCCCGGTTTAAGCTAATTTTCAGCAGCCCTCATTATTCATTTAATATTTTTTTGATGATTCGTATTTTCTATCTCGCCGTTTTGTTATACCTGACCGCTCCCTTATCTGCACAAACAATTCCATCGCCTAAAGAACATTTCGGTTTTAATATCGGCGATGATTATATGCTTACCAATTACACCCAGGCTGAAGCGTATTTTAAAAAGCTCGCAGCTTCTGACCGGACTAAACTGGTTGATATTGGTTTAACAGAAGAAGGACGTCATCAGTATATGCTGATCGTATCCAGCCCGGCCAACATTAAAAACCTGGATCATTATAAAGAGATAGCTCAAAAACTTGCCCATGCCGAAGGTATTACTGATGAGCAGGCAAAAGCCCTGGCAGCAGAAGGTAAAGCTGTTGTTTGGATCGATGGCGGTTTGCATGCAACGGAAGTGGTAGGCGCGCACCAATTGATCGAAACCATGTATCAGTTCGTGAGCAGAAAGGATCCCGAAACGATAGAGATACTTGATAATGCCATTATACTTTTTACACATGCCAATCCTGATGGACAGGAATTAGTTTCTGACTGGTATATGCGGAATCCTGATCTGAAAAAACGTTCGTATTCGCAACTTCCACGGCTCTATCAAAAATATATTGGCCATGATAACAATAGGGATTTCTTTATGATGAACATGAAAGAAAGCCAGAATATCAGCCGGCAACAATATGTTGAGTGGATGCCACAAATCGTCTACAACCACCATCAGACGGGCCCTCCGGGTTCAGTTCTTGCGGGGCCGCCTTATCGCGATCCTTTTAATTATGTTTATGATCCTTTACTCGTTACCAGTTTAGATGGTGTTGGCGCAGCTATGAATAACCGCCTTAGCAGAGAAAACAAACCCGGATATACTCAACGTTCCGGTTCAAATTATTCAACATGGTGGAATGGAGGTTTGCGTACAACTCCCTACTTCCATAACATGATCGGTATCCTTACCGAAATCATTGGTAGCCCTACTCCGGCAAAGGTGCCTCTTGTGCCATCGCGGCTCATACCGAATATGTCTACGCCCAATCCTGTTATACCTCAGGACTGGCATTTCCGGCAATCGATTGATTATTCAGTATCGCTCAATTATGCAGTACTTAACTATGCGGTAAGCAATCGTAAGGATCTCTTGTATGGTATATATCATATGGGTAAAAATTCCATTGATAACGGCAGCCATGACTTTTGGGGTCTTTCGCCAAGACATATAGACTCCATCAACAATGCTTTTAAAAAAGATCAACGTAATACAAGAGCTTCGGAATCTTCCAATAACAATGCCGGTGGAGTAAGACCCGGAAGCTTTGATACCATTCCGCTGAAGTATTATAATATTGTGTTGAAAGATTCTACACTGCGTGATCCGCGGGGATATATTATTTCTGCTGATCAACCCGATTTTCCAACTGCTGTAAAGTTTATTAATGCGCTCATAAGATCTGGTATTTCAGTGCACAAGGCGAACGCTGATTTTACTGTTACCGGAAAAAAATATCCTGCCGGATCTTTTATTGTAAAAACTGCGCAGGCCTTTCGTCCGCATGTGCTTGATATGTTTGAACCGCAGGATCATCCCAATGATTTCTTATATCCCGGAGGGCCTCCCATTCGTCCTTATGATGCAGCAGGCTGGACACTTGCCTACTCGATGGGTGTTAAATTCGATCGTATCTTAAATGGATTTGATGGTCCGTTTGTAAAACTACCATATGGAAAGTTGCAGGCACCGAAAGTATTAAGTAATGTAGCTTCTTCTGCAGGTTATCTTTTAGATGCCCGTTCCAATAATAGTTTTATTGCTGTAAATGATTTGCTGAAAGCAGGCATAAAAGTTTATCGGTTACCCAAGGGCGTTACGAATGTACCTGATGCAGGGCCGGGTACATTTTTTGTTCCTGCGGGGGGCAAAGCCATACTTCAAAAAGCCGCTGCAGATCTTGGCATCAAAGTAACGGCCACGCCTAAACGCCCGGCAGAAGCTGTTGAGGCTTCGCCAATGCGTATTGCATTATGGGATACTTATGGCGGCTCTATGCCATCTGGCTGGGTTCGCTGGCTGATGGAGCAACATCATTTTCCTATCAAATTGATTTATGCCAACGAAATTGATAAAGGCAATCTTCGTGATAAGTATGATGTAATTGTATTTGTTACCGGCGCCATCCCTGCTGTAACAAGAAGCGCTGTTAGCCGCGGCGGTGGTGGCGGAGACAGGCAGCCGAAACCTTCGGAAATTCCCGCTGAATACCAGGCTACCCTGGGAAGGATGACTGCAGACACAACCGTTCCACAAATCAAACGCTTCCTGGAAGCAGGTGGTTCTGTTGTAACAATTGGCAGTAGCACCAACCTGGCTTATCATCTGGGAGTTCCGGTACGCAATGCATTAATGGAAATGACTAACGGACAGGAAAGATCATTGCCAGGAGAAAAATTTTATATCCCCGGTAGTATCTTACGGGTAAGTATTGATTCTACTCAGTCTGCGGCCTGGGGTATGGCTTCTGAAGGAGATGTTTATTTCGATGCGAGCCCTGTATTCAAAATAGCACCCGAAGCGATGGTAAATGGCAAGGTAAAACCAATAGCATGGTTTTCATCAGCCACACCTTTGCGTAGCGGATGGGCTTTTGGACAAGCTTACCTGGAAGATGGCGTAGCTGCGTTTGTAGCTTCCGTTGGTACAGGTAAATTATATGCTTTCGGACCCGAGATAACATTCCGTGGCCAAACACATGGAACTTTTAAGTTTCTTTTTAATGAATTGTATTCAACCAGTAAGAAGTAGAGACTACAATAAGGTTAACATTAACACAGTCGAATTGAACATTAACACAATCAAACTAAATATCAATATAATGAGATCTTTCCTCAAAGGAATATCACTCGCATCTTCAATAGTTTGTAGTATTTCAGTTTGCAATATATCCGCTTTACAGGCACAGGAGGGCAGCAGCGAATCACAGGAATCAGTAAAAGTTGCCGTCGATAAGAAGTATCAGAATGAAATGAAAACCTTATCAGAGAAGCCGGTTATTAAAGCTGCTTTTAAAACCATCATGGACCTTGAGCCTGAAACTCACAAGAACTTAATAACACTTAATGAAATACCTGCACCGCCTTTTAAAGAACAAAAAAGGGCGGCAAAATTTATGGAGATGATGCGTGCCATTGGAGCTGATTCGATATGGATAGATAAAGCGGGAAATGTACTTGCTTTAATAAAGGGTAAGTCTGGCAAAAAAACGGTAATGCTCGAAGCGCATCTGGATACTGTATTTCCGGAGGGAACCGATGTAACAGTAAAGCAAAGTGGAGACACATTAAGGGCACCTGGCATTGGAGATGATACCCGCGGACTCGCCGTATTGCTTGCTGTAATGAAATCTATGAAACAGGCAAAAGTGAAAACAGATGCTGATATTGTATTTGGGGGAATAGTTGGTGAGGAGGGCCTCGGCGATCTGAGAGGTGTGAAACAATTGTTTAAAGATCAGAAACCAAAGATTGATTCTTATATAGCAATTGATGGTGGCGGTATAGGTGGTATTACTTCCGGCGGAACAGGTTCACACCGCTATCGAATAACTTTCAAAGGTCCCGGCGGACATTCTTATGGCGCTTTTGGATTGGCTAATCCGCATAATGCATCAGCCAGGGCGATATATTTTTTTATACAGGATGCCAATGCGTATACGCGTACGGGTGCTAAAACTACCTACAATGTCGGCGTTATGGGTGGCGGAACTTCGGTGAATGCTATTCCTTTTGAATCCTGGATGGAAGTTGATATGCGCTCTGAAGCTCCTGAACGTTTAAGCGGCATAGATAGCTTATTGCAAACTGCTATCAAAAAGGCATTGCTTGAAGAAAATCAAATGAAAAGAAGAGGCAGGGACCTGACAGTTGATGTAGCGTTGGTTGGCGACCGCCCTTCCGGTGTTCAAAGCAATACCGTACCGCTGGTTCAAAGGAGTATGGCATCTGCGATGTTGTTGGGTGCAACTCCCAGGTTGGGTATCAGTTCCACTAATTCAAATATTCCTATCTCAAAAGGTGTTCCTGCGGTGACCATCGGCAGGGGTGGCGTGGGCGGCGGCGCACATGCATTGGATGAATGGTGGATGAATGATAAGGGTCATTTAGCCATTCAAAATGCTTTGCTGATACTTGTTTCTGAAGCCGGCCTTGTGGATTGATATTTCAAAACTCCTTAATGCTATTTTTTTGGTAGAAAATTTTTCAGGTTGCTTTGGTCAAACACAGCTTTCCATATAATTAATTTGTTAAATTCGTCTGCAGTAACCTTAACCCTTAAATCGCATGTCACCCTGGGACGATTTTAGAAAAAGTTTAAAAACCTGGCAGACAGGTTTAATTGCGATACTGGCTTTTCTCAGCCTGGTGACCGGTGCCCTGGGAGATATTATCGGGCTATTATCATTTATCCCCGCTCCTTATCTCGGTCTGGCAAAAGTAGCACTCTTATATTTCGGTGCCATAATCCTGGTTTGGCTGTTTACATATTCTATACTCACAAAAAGAGAAAGGGTAACCGGAATTACAAAAGCAGAGAGAGATCCATTAGTCTATTCTCTTGCTAACCGACGACTGGCCTGGTTCTTTCGTGTCCTATTCTTATTATTTATAATCCCATTTTTTCTCCGGGGTTTCCGCATCAAAGAAGAGTTGGTACAAACCTGCGTTAAAAAATCGCAGTATACCGGCTTACTGATCGCTAAGTTTTCAGACAAACCTGATGATCAATTCTCTTTTCATTTATATGAATACCTGAGCGGCAATCTCAGGAATGATACGATAAAGATTGCCGGCTTAGATCAGCAGATCAGCCTCAAGGCAAGAGACAATATTGAAGATTCGTTATCTCCTTTCCTGGAATGCTATAAAAATGGAGTAATTGTTTACGGTTCCAGGAGTATTAATGAACAGTCTTTTCTTTGCGGGCTTTATTCCCGCGATGTCAAAACCAAAGGCCAGCATGTGATTCTTTTGCCGGAATCTCCTTCTATTAAACTGCCTATTGATGTGCAAACAGACCTGGTGGGAAAATTTGTGCTGGCCCAACTTAACTACAAACTTGGTAATAATCAGCAATCGCAGAAATATGTGGATACGTTGCTTCAAACTGCACTGGTACAGAAAGACTCCGCACTTAAAGCATTTTGCTTTTTATATCAGGGATTGAACCAGTTGCAAAGTAATCAAACCCAGGAAAGTATTAAATCCTTTGAGCTGGCTTCCAATTTCGATAAAACCCGCCCCGAGATTCAGAATGCAATCAGTTATATGCGGACGTTGAAAGCCTTTGAAGCGGATCCTAAACAGCAAGTTGTTCAACCAAAAAATTTTGCAGAAGTAATTAACAATTCAAATATTTTAATAAAGAAAGGCTTTGTTGTAAATGATTCGATCGGGTATACAATTTCCGACTATCGCGGTTTTCGCATAAAAGATACGGTATTGCCATACCAGGCTGGCAAATTTGTTATTTTACCAAGTTCGTCAAAATATTATGCAATATATCTTGGGAAAGACGCAGCCTTTCAACTTGGAAATGGCAGAAGCGATAGTTTACAGGCAACACGATGGCTTGATTCAATGAAAACCAATCTTGATTTTAGAAAAAACGTATTAACGACAGAAGCTAATATCAAAAACTGGGAGAGGATTAATCAAAAACAGCAATGGCAATAGCCATCATAACCTGCCTGCGTGTGGCTGAATTTGGCGCACAATCAAAAAATTTCCGCTTTTAAATTGGCGGTCAACATACCATGCAACTTTGAAAATCAAAGATCGCGTTATATATTGTGCCGGTATTCTACCCCATTAGAATTTCCCCATCGTTCCCCTCTAAGATTTTCCTGATATCTCTGTTTGACCACTAACTGTTTAATTGCTTATAAACCCCTTCCTTACGATGAAATTTTTGTTTCAATGTGAATCGGAGAGCTTCCGATTCAGGCAGACAGCTATAGCCTCCAGGTTCATTATTGTCGCGGTAATTCTGTTCCTGCAATTCTCAGAAAGCGCATTTTCGCAACAACTGCAGATAAAAAGAGAAGTTTCTTTTGGCACCCCCAACCGCGACTTTGGTAATCACCGGGTATTAATCAGTTCAAACGGTGATGTACTCACATTATCCGAACATCAGCTTGATTCATCAAGCACCAGGCAGTGGCTAGTCACGCGGTTTAACAAACAACTGGTTCAATTGGGTCGGGCCGTCACCACACTCAATGCCGGCAGCCTCGACGTAACAGCTTTTACTCAATCAGCCGACAAACGTATTGTGATTGTTGGCTCTGCTGATCTTCCCCCGGTGTATGGCTACAGCAATTACGACGTTAGAATTGATAAATTAACAGAAACGGGAGGTTTCCGTTGGGAAAAAAATATTGGAGGAAATGGTAGCGACAAAGCTGTTGGTGTACAGCCAACTTCTGACGGTGGCTTTCTCGTTTTGGCTAACTCGTTTTCAACTGACCTTGATATCCAAAATACAACAGGTAAAAGTCAGATCTGGCTGGCCAAGCTGGATTCAAATGGCAATAAGCTTTGGGGGAAACTGCTAACTAATACACATGCCCACCAGGCGGCAGATTTCAAAAAAACGATTGATGGCAACTTTGCGCTTTGTGGCAATGTAACCGATGATGTCCCTTTTGGAGTAAATAACGGAACAGGCGATGCATTGATCATGAAGTTTAAAGAAGATGGTACCATCATCTGGCAAAGCTATATCGGTGGAAACTCACCCGAAGACAGGTTTGAAAGAATGGTGATGGATGCAAACGGGAATATCCTGGTAGCCGGTTACACAAAATCGAATCAGGGTTCCTGGTCTGGCAACAAGGGAGATGCCGATGGCTGGATCGCGAAGATCAATGAACAGGGAAGCGCATTCTTTAATAAATTAATAGGCGGATCGGGTGAAGATCAACTCAGGGCAATCAGCATATCACCAACAGGCATGATCATTGTTGGTGGGTCGACAACATCGAACGACGGCGATATGACAGATAACGCTAATAGACACACGATCTGGGTCAGTACGTTGTCTTCTGACGGCTCATCGGTAACCCAGGGTTATTTTGGCCACTCCATAAACAACAAATCATCTATTGAAGACATCGCAACAGCTCCTGATGGAAATATATACTGCGTTGCGAATTCTGACGATGCAAATATTTTTATGCAGAATCCGCTCGGCGAAACTGATGGATGGCTAATCAATCTCGGGGAAAAGAACACTGTCACTGCAACTGTTTTCATTGACATGAATAGCAATGGGAAACAAGATGCAGGCGAGAATTCATACACCAGTGGGAAATTTGAAATTACACATCAGTCAAATCCGGGTGCACCCGAATACCTGTTTAGCAACAAGGGTAGATTCGGAACTACTTTTGATACAGGTTCATATACTTTCAGGTTTATTCCTGATCAACCCTATTATACAGTCACTCCACAAACTAAGTCATTCACGTTTGCTACATATAATCTTGCCGATTCGGTGACCGTGGGCCTGATTCCAGGTCCAATAAAAAATGATCTTGTTATTGACGTTATCCCGGGCACAACCGCCCGACCTGGCTTTCCCCTCACTTATGTTTTACAATACAAAAATGTCGGAACAACAAATGCCGACAATGCGATCGTAACATTTGTAAAGGACCCACGCGTAACATTTTTATCAGCCAGCCCGGCTCCGTCCGGCATCTTCGGCGATACGCTTTCCTGGCAGGTCGGATTGCTTGCTTCGCTTGATTCAAGAAAAATTCATATTAGTGCACGTTTGAAAGCGCCGCCTGTCACAGCAAACGGAGACACACTTCTATCGAAAGCATCTATTTTTCCTGACATAAATGATGAAACGATCGATAATAATACGAGAGTGATTCGCGAGATAGTAACGGGCTCCTATGACCCTAATGACAAGATAGAGTTCCATGGTGGTCTCCTGGCGACTTCTTCTGTCACCAGTGAAAGATTGATATATCTGATACGCTTTCAAAATACAGGCACCGATACGGCCTTCAATATTTTTGTGCGTGATACTTTACATACAAACCTTGACTGGTCCACTTTAGAAATGATATCAGCAAGTCATGCCTTCAGGTTGGATCAAAAAAATGGAAGTGAACTCGAATGGACCTTCTCAGATATCAGGCTTCCCGATAGTATTGTGAATGAAAAAGCAAGTCACGGGTATATCTTATATTCAATAAAGCCGAAAACATCATTAGTTCCTGATGATGTCATTACTAATCGCGCTGGTATATACTTCGATTTCAATTTGCCTATTGCAACAAATATCACATCTACGAAGGTAACGGACCTTGTACTACCTTTACCAAACCCGGTTTTGAAAGGTCTCCAAAATGCCTATTGCGGCACGGCAGGATCACAAACGCTGCAGATCACCAATGTGAGTTCAGCAGGTCAGGCAACTGTTACAGTCAAGATGAACAACAATCTTATTACGGTTGATAAAAATGGCAATTTTACTATTCAACCTGCCGCCCTTGCCAGCGGTCTTCAAACGATAACGATAAGTTTTGCTTCGAATACATCGTCTGCCAGTACAACAGCACAGTTCAATATAACCACATCGGTAACACCTGCCGTTAAACTTTCTTCAAATGTTGCAACAGTTAGTAATGGCACAACAGCTATCATCTTCTCAGCCACAGCCGCGAGTGGTGGCGGGACTGTACCGCTGTACACATTTTCGGCTGACAGGAATTTTTCAAGCATTCTACAACGCGAAGGAACCAGTAATTCACTCGCCATTGTATCACAAATATTGAATAATGGCGACAACTGGTTTTATGTGAAGATGAAAACAAGTGAAAACTGTTTCACATCATTAACTGCAGTAGATAGCTTTAAAGTTTTCCGTGCTTCAGTGACCAGTATTGTTGATGTGGATTTTCCGGCGACTATCATCGCGGCTTTTCCGAATCCTTTCAGATCAGATATTACGATTAACGGCTTGCAATCATCTGCACAGTACACATTACAACTGGTAAATATAAACGGAAAAGTTATTGATAACAGAGAAGTGGAAAATAGAACTTCGTTTACTTTTCACAACATTAATGTGAGTAAGGGCCAATATTTCATCAGGTTATATGATAAGAAGAAGAAAAGGCTGATTGGAATGATACCGGTTTTGCATCTATAATAAATTCAGTATTTCACCTTTGTAATATTTCAAATCCGCATCAACAATAATATTTAAATCGGGATCAATATTGACATCTGCGGCCAGGTATCACTGGTGCGTTAATAGATCTGAAGAAAGCACTTTCTTTTACCTTATTATAACTGTTTTGACGCTTAAGCGACCTGCCTGCAGTATAACCCTGCTGATGTGCGTACCTTATAAAATCAAGGCAACGCTTGTGTATTTTGCTATATGAACCTAAAAAGAAATGTTATGAAAATCATTATCCTCAAATTATTAATGCCAACACTGATTGCTCTCAATACGAGCTGCAGTAAACCAGCAAATAACAATGCCTCTTCTCAGGAGGCAGATAAACTGTCCAATGCTTCCGGAACAGTAGCGCCAATGGGAGCTAATCCTGCGCTGGATCCCAGGACCGACGCGCTGTTAAGATTTATTCAGAACCTGAAGAACCAGCCCGGCAAGAGAATCCTGGCCGGACAAAACAGTAATATCTCCCATAAAACGCAGTATAAATTAGGAGATGATCAGATCATTCATCCTTTCGCGCAGGCTACCGGAAAATATCCGGCCATAGTAGGTTCTGATTTTAATGATATTGATAACTGGAATTATCATTCGCCCTACCTTAAAGATCTGAACAAGCAGCATGGATGTATTATTGAGATCTGCGGTGGTCTTAACAATCCGGGAATTACCAGCGGAAGTGATCTCAGTGCTTTACTGCCGGGTGGATCGCTGAGAACGCAGTGGGTAACGAAAATGGATTCAATGGCCGCTAAATTGGCTTACTTTCAAACAAACGGTGTAAGCATTTTATACAGGCCTTTCCATGAAATGAATGGTAGCTGGTGCTGGTACTACACAACCAATTATGCAAACTTCAAAGCACTGTGGGCAGATCTGTTCAATTATTTCACGACCACAAAAAAATTAAATAATCTTATCTGGATATATGCACCTAACAATAATGTCGTAGGAGACGGCGCTTATACAAATTACTATCCTGGTACAAGCTATGTGGATATTGTAGGAGCTGATGTGTATGATGACAATATGACTATCAACGATTACAGCGTGCTAAGAACCCTGGCCAAGCCGATTATGCTGACGGAATTCGGTACCGGCCATGGAGTAAGAGGGAACAGCGATCCGAATCTGAACGGCAACTTTGATTACAACCTCTTGGCGGAAAAAATCAGAACCACCTATCCCAATGTAGTGGGCTGGCTATGCTGGCATGATTGGAACAACACCACCCTTGGATGGATCTATAAATCCATGTACAAAAATAATTACAGTAACCTTGTCAACCACAGCTGGATGGCATGGGCGGGTGATCTGAATTTTTAAACGGCTGATCTACACAAGCGTTGTTTACTCTGATGTACATTATTAAAAAGCTTCAAATGCCAATGCACTCGACTTGTAAAGCTTAACCGCTTTTACGGCACCTGTGCCCCGGAAACCAAAAGCAAGCCCAATGATCTTCATGTCTCCGGATGGCAGAACTGAGCTGTATGCCAACTTACCGTCTATGAAGTAATCTATGTTTTTACCGTTGGTCTTACAATCTATTTGTACCCACTGGGAAAAATCAACACCAAAAGCAGAGAGATCATGTGTTTTACCCGAAACCATATCTTTACCATCCATCATATTCAACTCAGATACACATCCTTTCTGAGATAATTGCACGGCCACGGGCATTCCATCGGTCATCAAAACAACCCACGAAAACTGACATGCTGCGGCACCATTATTATACTGCTGTTTTATTTTAGTCGTAAACGAAAAATCGTGCAAAGGCACCGCTTCAAAATTGCCAACGTTATAATATTTAATAAGCGGTGCTGATGGTTCCATATTAACTTTATGTTCTTCAATCGTTGCCGTCGCGAGATTCAACATGTCCTTTTCTATAAACTCTGATGGTTTCAGGTAGATCGGAACTTCCGGCGTTGAAATGAGACCCAGCCAGCCGTCAGTCGGAACTAATAACGGATGTTCTTTTACAATCCGGTTTCCTGCAACAAGTTTCGCCTGATAGAAACCAGGTTCATAATAAACCGATGTGTGTGATTTGCCGTTTTTATTAACTGCAACCCTTCGCGTTGAATCCCAGGATTGCTGAATATAAACCGAATCAGTGAGCGAACCCGATGCATCATAAGTGAAAACAACAGAATTGGGAATACTGTGCGATACGGGCCGGCTGCTAAATTCGAAATCATGAGATGGCTTATCTGGCTTGCGGGAATAATATGAAAAAAATATAAAGGCAGAGATGAGAATAGCTAAGGATCCTAAAAGCGTCCACCAAAGTTTTCGGGATAGCCTTCCTGAGGATTTTGAAACGACCGGGGAATGAATGTGATTTTCGACCGCATCGGTTTCAACTGTAGAAGCTTCACCAACAGTATTTTCAACCGCAGGGCTTCCCATTGATTTTTGCTTAAACACATGCCAGTTTTCGTGACCAAGAAAACTTGCCAGTGCATTTAACGTGGAAAGCGTAGGAGCCGATTCATATTTCACTTTCCCCCAGATACGCTTCAGTGTACTGATGCTAAGCATAACACCCGTCTGCAAGGCGATCTTTTCACTCAGCCGTTCAAAATCCTGCGTGGCCCAGTCAGCACTGCTTCCCCAGCCAAGTTTCTGCTCGATGAGTTGCAGGCAGAGAGTTATCTGCGAATTTTCAGTTTGTGATATCAAAGCTGTAAATCAAATGTTTATATACGTGAACAAACTTGAACAAAACCTGGTCGAAGTTGAACCACTTCAGTTAAATGATTTTCTGAATCTTTGGTTCAGGTTTTAATGCAAGGCTTAGTTCAATTAAAAATACAAATGATAATCGAAATGCCGCCATCAACACTTGATAAAGACTGATAAAGATTGCTAAAGAATTACCAATTCAATATTCACATTTCAATATTCACATTTCAATACTCACAAATTCAACATTTACACACCATGCGAACCTTATTAATTGTAACACTGCTCTCAGTCTTTCAGCATGCCTCTTACTGCCAGATAACTTTTCCCGCAGATCGCAACAAAAAGGCCTCTGTTTCGGAAAATGTTGGCGTTACTACGGTTAAAGTTGATTATTCACGGCCGGTCGTTGCTGGCCGCGAAGGCAAAATCTGGGGTGAGGTGGTTCATACTGGATTCGCTGACCTGCATTATGGTACCAGTAAGGCTGCCCCATGGCGCGCAGGAGCCAATGAAAATACTACTATAGAGTTTAGCACCGATGTTTCGGTTGAAGGCAAAGCACTTCCGGCCGGCAAGTACGGATTTTTTATCGCGATGGGAGCAGAGCATGCGACACTTGTCTTTTCAAAATTTAATACCGCCTGGGGAAGTTTTTATTATGATCCCAAATACGATGCTCTGCGTGTCGATGTGTCCATTCATAAGATGTCCGAAAGTGTGGAAAGACTGAAGTATCAATTTGATGAATCAACTGATAGTTCGGTGGTGCTATCATTAAATTGGGAAAAGGTTAAAATTCCTTTCAAAATTTCCACCGACCTGCGCAAAACCCAGGTCGAAGCTTTCAGAAAAGAATTTAATTCAGGTATCTTCTATCGCTATTGGCAGAACATGCATATGGCAGCTAACTATTGTCTCGTTAATAACATCAACCTCAACGAAGCCCTCACCTGGGCTGATCGTTCGATAAATACATATTTTGGAGAAGCTAATTTTCTTACATTATCAACCTATGCGGGGCTGTTAAAAAAGTTCAATCGCAATGCTGAGGCTGATTCGCTCATGAAAAAAGCTGTCCCGATGGGTACTTCATTGCAGTTGGTAATGTATGGGTCCAGCCTGAACAAAATGAAACAGCATCAGGAAGCATTTGATATTTTCAAATTGAATTATGATAAAAACCCGAAGACTGACTATGCTAATCTTGGAATGGTTATGGGCTACTATTTTCTTGGAAAGAAAAAGGAAGCCATGAGCGCTGCAGAAAAAGGCAGGCAGGTAGCTACTGATCCAAACTCGAAAAGTTATTTTGAATCGTTGATTGCTGATTTGAATTCGGGGAAGGAAATGTTTAAATAAGCTGACCCCCGGGAGAAATACCCTTTGCAGTTCAGAATAACAAGATCAATATTGTTTCTCAAACATTGATCACCCCCTAAACTTATCTATTACGTAGCGGGCGACTCTATCATATCATTGCAATTCCCCTGATGCCGAGGTATACCGGAAACTTTGTTTTAAATCCAGCGAAAGCTGAAATGATGTATTTCCCGGTTTTTTATGGAAGAGAAGGATTGAAGAAAGTGGAGATAAAATAAGGTGAATACTTTCTACCAATTATTTTCCTGGTCTTTATTTGTTCTTTCGGGTGTTTCGGGTGGATTGGTTTTCCAGTTGTCATCATAGCCTACAAAAAAAGCAAGCCATCCCGTTCTGGAAACTCGCATAAGATAAGGTTGTAGTGCAATTAAAAGTATACAGGTAAATGCCATCCAGTAAAAAATCCTGTTGTCATTCAGCGAGAAACCAATAGTGAACCACCAGGCCACAAACGAAGCCACTGAGATAGCTACTGTTAACGCATAGGATATATAACTGGAACCAAAATAAAATCCAACTTCTATATTAAATGACTGACCGCAAACCGGACAGGTTTCGTTCATCTTCATTGTTGACCTGAGTTTCCAGGGATTTTTTTCTTTGAACATATCGCCTCTCCGGCATCTTGGGCATTTGCAGGCAAACAGTGTTAATATGCCTGGCTTTCTGTTATCTGTTTTACTGGTTTCGTATTCATTTGAAAGCATACCGCGCTCATTTAAGATGGTATGGTGTAAGATGGTATCGGGGTTATTCAAAATAATATCATTTTCAGGCTGAGTTGTGTTCATCCTTTCGTAAATTAAATTGGTTCGGCTATGAACATTTTCAGGTGCACTTAAGACTTCTGCTAATTTCATGATCTCAATTTGACTGGTTGATAAATTGTTTTCTAAACTCATCTGGTGTCATGCCGACTTCTTTTTTGAAGAACCGGTTAAAATATGAGTTGTCCTGGAAATTCAGGTTATACGCGATTTGTGTAACGGTCATGTCGGCATTAGTAAGTAATCGCTTCGCCTCAAGTATTGCGCGTTCGTGAATGAGATCTCCGGCGGACTTGCCCAATAAGTCCTGGCAAAGCGCATTCAAATGATTCGGAGTAATATATAACAGGTCAGCATACTCTTTCGGTAATCTGATGTCTCGAAAATGTTTGTCGATCAGTTGCTGGTAATTTCTTAACAGGGTTAGCTTTTGGGGTGCAATAATTTTCCGCTTTTTAGTATCCCCTGCTCTGTCTATCAATATAAATAATTCGAGCAAAAGAAGTCTTATCATGTCCATATTCTGATCTGTACTTTCCGTAACCTCAGATAACATGGACTCAAAAAGTTCAACAACTTTATTATGAATAGTTGCAGGCAATTGTATAACGCCATCCTGACTGTTTCCTTTGAAAAATTGAAACTGTTCAAGGTAATGGGCATTTTGCAAAAAGCCGGAAAATAATGACTCTTCAAAATGGACCAGGTATCCTTCCATATCACCTTCAAAATGCCAGCTATGCACCTGCCCGGGAATCATAAAATAGATCTGATAGGGTTTCACAGCGAGTCGTTCGAAGTCTATGGTATGAGAGCCTTTGCCTTTTAAAAATAAAACGAGATGATAGAATGAGTGGCGATGTGATCGATGAAGATTTTCGTAATGTTTCTTCAGATAATGCCCGAATCGTTCAATCAATATGTTGCTTTTCGCGCTTCGATCGATCGAGCAGATGTCGTAAACTGGTATTTTAATCTTAGTCATTCTTTTACAAAGATAGCATTGCCTTGTGCGGTGTCATGGCATTAGTAACTAATTTTATGGTACTTTTTACTTATTTGAGGTTTTTTGTCAGAAAAGCCCAGAATGATGACTGAGAGGTTCAGAGCAGGGAAATATAAGGGAGGTGTGTTAACTTGGCGAGGGTTCCCCTCCTGCGAAGGAGGGGAGTTTAAAACAACACTATGGTCAACTTATACGAAAAAGTACTGCAGCATCCCAATTACTATCGTCAGTTTGATTGCAACAATTCGCTGATAACCGTTTTCAATTGCCCTATTGAAGCGCGGCTGATGAAAACGAAGTTTGCAGGAATCTGGACTCAATATAATTATCTGTTTTATGTGGTTGAAGGCAGAAAGGTCTGGCATACAGCAAAAGGATCTTATGATCTGCAAAAAGACAGCTGCGTTTTTGTAAGAAAGGGCGCATGTATTCTTGAACAGTTCACCGAAGGGTTTTGTCTCATTTTATTTTTTATACCAGATGAATTTATCTGTGATACGTTGAAAACAAAATCAAAACCTATCATGCGGGTAGTTAAGGATTATGATACGGTAATGCCGCTTGATACCAGTGAAACATTATCTTCCTTTTTTCTTTCCATGTCTTCTTATTTTAGCGCTTCGCAAACACCAGACAATACCTTGATAGAATTAAAATTCAGGGAACTTATACTGACTATTTCGGATAATCCGCGCAATGCGGAACTGTTATCATACTTCTGTTCATTGTTAAACGAACCGCAGTCCGTGTCGCTTCAGCGGATCATGGAAGAGAATTATTGTTTTAATCTCAAAATGGAAGAATATGCGAGATTATGCAACCGCAGCTTATCTGCATTTAAAAGAGATTTTCAAAAAATATATAAGATCACGCCAGGCAAGTGGCTGTTTGAAAAAAGAGTGGTGCATGCGAAACATCTGCTGACAAATTTGAAGAAAACGGTTAGTGAAGCAGCTTTTGACAGTGGCTTTGAAAACCCATCGCATTTTAGCCGGGCCTTTAAAAAACGTTTTGGAGTTAATCCGGCAGCGGTGAGGCAACAGCTGATTTAAGTAAGATGCCCTCCTGCGAAGGAGGGCGGCGAGCGTAGCGAGCGGGCTTTGGCCTCCGTAGCTTTAGCGGAGGAGGGGAGTTTAAAATCCCACCTCTGGTGGTACTGTTATAATACTATGCTTCAGGATCACACTAAAACTTTTTTTGTAATCCGAGCTTGCATACAGCCATTCCGTTTTGCCTGAATGATAAACGCGCATTAACGCAGTGTTTGGTGGCATTTTACCAAGATTCTCAGCATACATGATGATCTGATTACGTTGCCCTTTAACCATACCGATCCAAAAATGCTTCAGATTATCACTAAGATCAATGTTTGCGTACGCGACCTTTCCATTTACTATCAGGCTTATGGTGTCACCATCAATGGTGCCGTTGTCGATAAGAGTAACCAGTACGGTGTCGGTGATTGTTTCGACTACCAGTTGGGTATCGACATCACGGTTATTATAACTGGAGAGAATTGTCGGGACTATTATTTTTTTGGAAGCTGTATCGGATGGGCGCAGGGTAGTTGGAATTTCCTGAGCATATGTATACCCCTGAAAACAAAGTAATATGATTATTAAGCGTATCAATACATGCAAGATACGAATTTAAAAGCTCCCCTCCTGCGAAGGAGGGGAACGAGCGTAGCGAGGGGGTGGTTGTTCTTTGGTCTTCGAAAGTAGTCAGTATACGGTTACCAAAGAACAACCACCCCATGCCTTCGGCATTTCCCCTCCTTCGCAGGAGGGGAGTGTTACAGCAACTCCGTCTCTAACACAATCGACTCAAACCTGGTAACACGCTGTTTGCTTTCAATAAGTTGTATAAGCATATTCATAGCGACTTCACCCATTTCAAACGCAGGCTGACGAACACACATAAACTCCGGCTGAAGTGTGTTTAATATATCGGAGTTCGAAAATCCGCATACTACCGGATGCTTACTATCAGGCGAAAGTTTTTTGAGCGCCGTTAAACACCCAATGCTTAAACGATCACTGGCAACAAAAATGGCATCAGGTTTATTCTCCATACTTAAAATAGAATAAACAGCATCTTCTACCTCCTGCTGCAAACGACCTCCATGATGACAATATCTTATCATTGCCTCATCTGCCTCTATGTTATTTTCGAAAAGCGCCTGCCAATATCCCTCCAGCCTTTCCCTGGTAATTGATAAATGACTGGCATTTGCCAGGTGAGCTATCTTTTTATATCCCTTATCAATAAGAACCTGTATCGCATTTCTTGTTCCTTCCTTATTGTTAGAAGTTACTTTATGCGTATCAAATCCATCTATGACTCTATCAAAAAATACAATGGGTAACCCCTGTTCACTCAGTTTTAAAATATGCGAGAAATCTTTTGTTTCTGCCGACATTGATACAAGTAAGCCATCAACAGAACGGTTCGCCAGGTGTTGCAGGTTTGCCGCTTCTCTTTCATAAGAGTCATGACTCTGCGAAATAATAACATGATAGCCTTTACTATATGCCACAGATTCAATACCATCAATCGCCTGGGAGAAAAAACTATTCGCAACCTCGCAAACAGATACTCCAATTGAATAACTTCTACGCTGTTTTAAACTTAAGGCTATCGGGTTCTTTCTATATTTATGCTCCCGGGCATATTCAATCACCCGCATTTTGGTTGCTGTATTTATTTCATAACTATCACTTAAAGACCGCGACACGGTGGAAGTTGAGATCTTAAGTGCCTGTGCGATATCTTTTATAGTAATTGGCTTGAACACTGTACTTATTTGTTACTTTAACTATATCGAATAAAAAAAGAAATACTCTGGTATCGATTGCGTAGTTTTTTTCAGACCTAAACGTTCATGTAGAATTTTTAGTAGTTACTTTTATCAGACAAACACCCCTAAGCAACACTTCAATTCGTATTGATTTTTAGTGTAACCATAAAATCGAATTTAATAATTCCGGTTATCCCTCTGAACATGTATTTAACCGATTTCCAACTCTTAATATACGACAGTTTTATCGTGGAGATCACGATATGACTGATTGTGGAAAAAAGTCAGGGTACGTATGCTTTACATGTAGCCCTGCACTGCCATTTCATCTTAAGATTAAAATATTATTAAAACATAATCAGATCCATAGTTCTTTATTCGCCTCTAAAATTTTATTGCTTAGGCAAATAATTTTTAAAGATTCGCCGGGGTTTAACGCTTGTAAACGATTGCAATATCATAATGCTACATTAAATAAAACCATATGAAACAAACATCACAAAACTCCCGAAGAGATTTTATCAGAAAAGCATCACTTGCAACAGGCGCGGTTAGTCTCTCAGCCATGGGCCTGAATGCCAGCAGTTATCGGAGGATCATGGGCGCTAATGATCGTGTCCAGGTAGGAATCATCGGTTTTTCAAACCGTTTCAGAAGCTCTCTGGTTCCCTCATTTATGAATCATGCAAAAGAACTGAATTTTGAGTTCGTAGCTGTTTCAGACATCTGGAATCGTCGTCGCGATGAAGCAGAAGCTTTCATCAAGGAAAAAACAGGTAGCGTTATTAAGAAATACCGTAATAATGATGAACTACATGCTGCAAAAGGTATCGACGCGGTAATAATCAGTACTGCAGATTTTCAACACGCTTTAATGGCTGCAGAAGCGGTACGTGCAGGCAAGGATGTTTACGTTGAAAAACCTATGGCTGAAACACTGGAAGATGCCAAAATTCTTTTGAAAGCCGTTCAGGAAACAAAAAAGATATTGCAGGTAGGATCTCAGCGCCGAAGCGCACCCAATTATATCGCTGCAAACGAATACATCAGATCAGGCAAGTTCGGAGATATCAATATGGTCGAAATGACCTGGAATGTTAATCAGCCGGGTCGCTGGCGTTTGCCTAAACTCGTAAGTGAGATACGCCAGGAAGATACCGATTGGGCCCGCTTTCTGATGAACCGTCCGAAAGTTGCATGGGATCCCCGCAAATACCTGGAGTTCCGTTTGTTCTGGCCTTACTCTTCCGGCATCTGGGGACAATGGATGGCACACCAGATAGACACCGTACATTGGTTCGCCGGTTTAAAACATCCACGAAGTGTTGCTGCGAATGGTGGCATTTATACCTGGAACGATGGTCGTCAAAATCCCGACACTGTTACAGCTGTAATGGATTATGGACCAGCGAATGATATGAAAAAAGGATTTCAGGTACTCTACTCTTCCCGTTTTACAAATTCAGCAGGTGGCATCAAGGAATTATACTATTCAAATGGTGGAATGCTGAATTTAGATACGAACCAGGTAACACCTGAGGGTGGATTAACCGAAAGACCGGCAGCGCAAATGGGAATGAAAGCAAATTTATTGACGCCGTTCACATTACCCAACGCCGCAAAAATGGAGACAGCAGCTGATACCGGTGGCGATCCGATGACTTCTCTTCATATGCGTAACTGGATGGAATGTGTGCTTAGCCGCAAAACTCCCAATGCTTCAGTAGAAGCGGGTTATAATCACTCCGTTGCAAATATAATGGCCAGAACAGCAATGGAAACCGGCAAAAAAGTTACTTTCGATGATGCAAAACAACAGGTTATTGCAGGGTAAATAATAAGTTATCGCTGGTTTATTTCCCATTCATTTTTACAAAGAACAATAATCATTCAAAATAATGAAAGCTGCTTCACTAATTATATTGATCGGATGTCTGCTTATAGCAGGAATAACATTCAACAGTTTTAAAAAAGCAAAACGTTTTTCAATCATTGAAAACAAAGCCGGAAAAAGAGTTGATATCACCATAGACGGCAAACCATTTACTTCCTATATATACCCGGATGAATTAATGAAACCAGTGTTATATCCGTTACGAACTTCAAAAGGAACACTCATAACACGCGGCTGGCCTATGGATCCCCGCCCGGGAGAACGTATTGACCATCCTCATCATGTTGGTATGTGGTTTAACTATGGCAATGTGAACGGTCTTGACTTTTGGAATAATTCTACCGCAATTGCAGCAGATAAAAAAAATGGATATGGCACCATAAAGCATATATCTGTAAATAAGACGCTCGCTACGGACGACAAAGCCGAACTGGACGTCACCATGTACTGGCAAAAACCAGATGGTACCAATCTGGTAAAAGAAGATACGAAATACATTTTTACAGGTACCGGTGACCAACGTGCTATCGAATTGAATACAACCCTGACTGCTTTAAAAGAAGACGTTTCTTTTATGGATAACAAAGAAGGACTTCTGGGTATTCGTCTTGCACGCGAGCTGGAACATCCTTCAAATAAACCAGAGCAGTTTACCGATGCAAATGGTATTGCTACCAGTGTGGCGAAACTGAATAATGAAGGCGTTACCGGTAAATATCGTAGTAGCGAGGGGATTGAAGGAGATAGTGTTTGGGCTACACGTGGCCGTTGGGTTAACCTAAATGGAAAAATAAAATCCGAACCTGTATCGCTCGTGATTCTTGATAATCCTGGAAATGTTGGTTACCCTACTTACTGGCATGCACGTGGTTATGGACTATTTGCTGCAAATCCACTTGGGCAAAAAGAATTCAGCAAGGGAAAAGAAATCCTGGATTATAAATTGAAAGCAGGAAAATCTGTCAAATTCAGATATAAAGTACTTATAAATTCCGGCAGTAATCTTTCTGATGAACAGGTAAATACCGCCTTTAATAGATTCTCGGCCACCGGCAAATGATGTACAGAAAATAGATGCAGATAAAATAGATGTGCACAAAATAGATGTACACAAATCATGGTTTAAATAAACGCATTAAAATGCCTAACTGAACGCAATATTGAAACAGATCTGAACCGGGAAGGATCAGTTTCAGGACGATTGCTGATACCTGCATAGCCGTCGGCCTTAATTTTAAAACAACCTTCATGTCATTTTATTAGAACATACCTGTTCTACCTGACGGTTATTGTTTATTCAACCTGAAAATAGATACCAGAACCGGATTTCCCCCGACACTCATTATTGCTAACGATTAACAAAACATCGCATATGAAAAAACTATTACTTATTTTTTTCTTTCTGACTGTGCTTGCAACGGGCATGTCGCAAGACGGCACATTGAATGGAAAGATAATGGACAACACGAGTACGCCGCTTTCGGGCGTGAGCATTACCGTTAAAGGAACAGCTATTAATACTGTGACCAATGATGACGGACAGTTTACATTAAAAATTTCATCAGGCAAATCTGCATCTTTACTAATCTCTTATGTTGGATTTCAAAGTAAGGAAGTTAGCATCAAGGCGAATCAACAACAAGTATCAGTCACATTAGAACCTGTGGCAACGGATATGAATGAGGTTGTTGTAATAGGATATGGCACAATGAAGAAAAGTGATGTAACAGGTGCGGTTGCGTCAGTGAACTCCAAATCGCTGAACACCTTACCTACAGGCAATCCGATAGAAGCATTACAAGGAAAAATTTCTGGTGTTAATATCGGAGCCGTTACGCAGCCGGGAGAAACACCGCAGATAAGAATAAGGGGAAATCGTTCACTGAATGCAAGCAATGAACCGCTATATGTGGTAGATGGAATTCCAAGAAATACCATAGAAGATATTCCTGTATCTGATATCGAATCTCTTGAAGTACTGAAAGATGCCGCATCTGCGGCCATCTATGGCAGCAGGGGTGCGAACGGTGTAATTCTTATTACTACCAAACGCGCTAAGCTGAATTCAAAAACGCAGGTTTCGTACAATAGCTATTTTGGAGTTAACCAGGCAAAGTTTCCAAAGCTTATGAACGGTGAAGAATATGTACAGTTCAGGAAAGATGTGTTCAGGGCCAATCAGAATATGGGATGGGCTTCCGGTGATCCTGCAGTAGAAAAAGTATTCGGTCCCAGGGAACTGGCAGTTGTGAAAAGCGGACAGTTTGTAGATTGGCAGGATATGATGTATAACAAAAACAGCATGACCCAGGAACACAATCTTAGTGTTTCACACGGATCCGATAAAACACAAATGGTGCTTTCTCTTGGCTATCGTAAAGAAGAAGGATACTATAAAACCAATGATATTCAGCGGATGAATATGGGTATTAACCTGGACCATAAAATCAACAAGTCCATCAAGATCGGGCTATCCTCGCGCCTTACAAATACAAACCGGAATAATTTTACTACACCGGATGTTAATATGCTTTATATGAATCCGACGTCACAGCCATACGATGAAAATGGCCAGATGATCTGGAATCCATCAACACAGCAAACTGCTGCCTGGAATGTACTTGCAAACTACCAGGAACCTTATGTAAATAAAAGAGATTATCTCAGAAGCTTCAATGTATTGTATGGAGAAATTACACTTGCAGATGGCCTTAAGCTTCGTACGAACTTAGGTATCGATTTCGAACAGGGGAAGGAACGGGAGTATTATGGTTCTAACACCACGCTGCGATACGGACGGGCCGATTATGCCCGCAAAGAAGACATAAACAAAACCGGTATTCTCTGGGACAATATTCTAAGCTATAATAAAAAGTTTAATAAGCATTCTGTAAACGGAACATTTGTTACCAGCTTTCAGCGGCAAAATACCACTCGTTTTTCTGCCTCCGGTGAAGGTTTCCCCGGCGAAGAATTGGAAGACTGGAATCTGGGTTCGGCGGTTCAGAATATCATCATTGGCAGCAGCCGCGAAGAATGGACGCTGGGATCATTCCTGGGCCGTTTTCAATACGGTTATGACGACCGGTTTATTATCAATTTTTCCCTCCGGGCAGATGGTTCATCGGTACTGGCCGAGGGCAAAAAGTGGGGATATTTTCCAGCAGTATCTGCAGCATGGACGATTAGTAACGAGAAGTTTTTCAACGTCAGTGCAATCAATACTTTAAAACTCAGGGGAAGTTATGGTGTGGTTGGCAATTCGGCAATCGATCCATATGCTACGCTCGCAGGCACAACACAAACAACATACAACTTCGGTGAGCAGACTTATTTTGGTTACAAACTCGCCGGGATTGTCAATAAACAACTGGGCTGGGAATATTCAAAGACTTTGAATGTTGGTTTGGATTTTGGTCTCCTGAAAAACAGGATAAGTGGTACCATAGAAGCATATAAGACCACTACTTCTGATTTATTAATGCAAAGAAGCATTCCTGAATTTACCGGCTCTTCATCAGTATACCAGAATATTGGTAGCACAAGCAATACTGGCTTTGAACTGATGATTACCTCGACAAATATTTCAAAAAAAGATTTTTCCTGGACAACAGATTTCAACTTCTATACAAATAAAGAAAAGATTGTTTCTCTGCTCACCGGTGATGATATGGTCGGCAACAAATGGTTCATCGGCAGGCCTGTCGGTGTACAATATGACTATGAAAAACTTGGCATCTGGCAACTGGATAAAGCGGATGAAGCAAGTAAGTTCGGACAAAAACCCGGTGACATGAGGTTAAAAGATCAGAACGGAGATGGTAAGGTTGATGCCGATAATGACAGAATTGTATTAGGACAAAATTCACCAAAGTTTGGTGTGTTTCTGCGAAACAGCTTTATGTTTAAGGGGTTTACTTTCTCGTTTGCACTGGAAGGAAAATTTGGTCAAATGATTAGTAGCTCGACGCTTGGCGGAGATTTATTTTTTGACGGCACCAGGTGGGGACCCGCAGCACTTGCAGAAAATTACTGGACGCCTGATAATCCCGGCGGTGAATATCCATATGTAAATAGAGCCGTAGAAGCCAGAGTTAATTTGTATGGTTTCAGGAATGGCAGTTATCTGAATGTACAGGAATTATCTCTCGGATATAATTTCTCAAAAATAAAACATGTCAGAAGCCTGAATGTATATGCCAGGGTAAAAAATCCTTTTTATCTCTATACAAAAGATAAAGATTTAGATCCGCAGGCACCAAACTTTAACTATGCCGCTTACCGGACAAGTGTGATTGGCTTAAGTGTTAACCTATAAATCGATATCATTATGAACTTACATAGAATCTTATACCTCGCAATATTTTTACTTCTTACTATTTCCTGCAAAAAGCAGTTGGTAGAAGATCCCAAAGGAATGATTAACGAAAGTTTCCTGGCAACTGAAGATGGTCTAAAAAACCTGGTGTTATCACAGTATTATCAGGGCAGGTTGATTGTGGAAGATCTGAGACACCTGGGCGAGTTTCCTTCAGACATTATGACTTTTTCAGTCAATTCTGTTGACATCACTGATATTGCTTCGTTAAAAGTGAACACGATGCCAACACTGGGTGCCATGTCGGATAGCTGGCGTCATCTGTATACCGGTGTGAACAATGTAAACTTCGGGCTTAAGGCTATTCAGGACAAGCAGTTTAATTTTCCGACAATAGAAGGCGAATTATCATTTCTTCGTGCCTGGTTTTATCTTTTAATCGTTGAAACCTGGGGTGCCGGCGCTCATTTTACAACAGAGCCAACAACAGGTATTGTAACCGATGGCAATCAGACCACCATTGATGCCTTTTATACATTGATCCTCGGTGACATCAATACTGCAATAGCAAAATTACCGGCAACTTCTGCAGAATCCGGAAGACTCACGATCGGCGCTGCAAAAGCCTTAAAAGCAAGAATTTTATTAGCACTTGCCGGGTATGACGATAATACAATAACTAAATCGGGTATTGCTGGCAAGCAAAAATTGTATGCAGACACAAAAGCATTGTGTGATGATGTAATTAATAATTATAAATATAAATTATTACCAAATTTCGAAGACATTTTTGATACCTACAATCAGGGTAATGAAGAAGTAATCTGGGCGGTGCAATTTACAGGCCAGGAAAAATTCAACACCAGCGAAATATCAACCGGCGGTCATGGCCTGCATAGATATTGGGTTGGCAACTATAACAAATCTGCCCGCACACAGGAAATTGTTCCACGCATGTATGGGCACTCCATATTCTATGGCAGGGAATACAGGCATATCATGATGACCAGGTATTTTTTAACGATGTTCAACCAGGCTGAAGATTCGCGCACCGATGCAACGATTCAAACTGTATGGCGTGCATTATGGAATGATGCCGCAAAAGTGGAAGATGCATTTGGCTTACCTGTAAAGGACGGCAAACCTACTGATACGGTTTTATTCAAGCCACTCTATAATGTCGATGACGCAACAGCCGCACAGTACAAAGCAAGAGGAATTGCTATCGACGGACTAAACCATATTTATAGTCCCGATGGCACACCTATAAGTGCAGCAAGAAGCTGGTATCATACGATGAAAAAATATCTTGATCCTTCCAGGAAGGTTCCCAAGGATGAAGCATCTCATAAGGAAGTCATCGTTTTACGGTTGGGTGATGTATACCTGATGGCAGCTGAAAGTGCAATGATGTTGGGCGATCCATCTGCTGCGGCAGGATATGTCGATAAATTGCGTGCCAGAGCAAGGCTATTTCCCGGAGCTTTGCCGGTATCCGGCAGCGATATAAATATGGGTTTTATAATGGATGAAAGAGCGCGTGAACTTGGTGGTGAACTGCTGCGCTTTTTTGATTTGAAAAGAACCCATACGCTGGTGGACAGGGTAAAAAAATATAATCCAGATTCAAAGAATATTGCAAAGGAACATGAGCTAAGGCCGATACCGCAAAGCGAATTGGATAAGGTTACGAATAGGGAGGCGTTTAAACAAAATCCGGGGTATTGATAGATGGCTGCCCTCCTGCGAAGGAGGGCGGCGAGCGGAGCGAGCGGGTGGTTGTTCTATGGTCTTCGAAAGTTATCAGTATGCGGAGACCATAGAACAACCACCCCATGCCTTCGGCATTTCCCCTCCTTCGCAGGAGGGGAGCTAATACACAATCATTTCAAAATCTTTTATCTCCGGCACTACACATTCTACCCAACCGTCTTTTACTTTAAAATTCACCGCCGTCCCAGCCCTCATTAGCATAATTTTTTTAACAGGCTTCAATGGCTTAAATCGTACGGTAGTATTGCGTATCGCAACGGGCGCCAATAAAGAAGCGCCAAGCTGTCCCGAATGATTAAGCATACCGATCCACTCAAATGCCCCATTACGATTTGCAAGCCGCGTGATCTCGATAAGCGGTGAAGCATCCGTGACCAGTGAGCCCTTAACTTCTAAAATTTGTCGCAATGCAGACATGAATAAAGTTTTATGCGCATAGTGACCTTTAAAATTGTATTGCGAGCCTATCGGCCAGGGAATAAATACAGATTTGCCTTTGCCAAAATCATTGCTGATCATCCCCGGAATATCTGTTATTTCCTTTTCCTCATAATAGGCCTTCTCGGGTGGACCAAACCGGGTGGCAGGTAATAATTTTAAATATCCTTTGGCTTTACCTGTTGGCTTACATTCAAGGAAGTCTGCATACATCATCATCAGGTCAAAATCTTCAAATTCTTTTTTTCCCAGTACCGTCTTGTCTTCCTCCGTTATTTTAAGATAGGTTGATTTAGCCTGCTTAAAAACTTTGTATTCCGGCTCTACACCCAGGGCTTTAAGCCCTATCCTGTTCGTCGGTGTTCCAATGCTATCCCTCGTTGATGTAGCTCCCGTGGCTAGGATCCTGCCACCATTCTTTACATAGTCATCAATAATCGAAATAAAATCCGCATCCATCTCAGTGACATCACCAAGGATCAACGCGTCGTATTCCTCGAGTTTCTTCGGCATTCTTATACTTCCGACTGCCGACGGCTCAATTATATCAAACATGATATGTTCTTCAGAAAGTAGCCTGATCATGCCCATATATTCTTCCTTCGATCCCCTGATAAGTGCCACATTACTGACTGACTGAACATTGGTAAACAACTTCTCATTGGTCTTATGAAAACGATAGATATCCTTCATAATGGGAAGGAATCGCCGGTCTTCCTGGTTCATCAAAGTTCCAATAACATACACATCCAGCGGAGCCGCGTTAAGCATATTTTCAAGCACCCATATCCTTGAGATATTCGGAGACGTGGCAATATGGCGGTAACCTATGGCAAGGAAATATTGAAGCAGGTTACTTGGTGTCCGGTCCTTATATGAGCCAAGAACACGCTTGACATGATCTGTTGAAAAGTAGTTCCATTCGTAGGTCGGCGTGAGCCATGAGCTCGACTCGCTGCGGGTCATATCAACACCTGCATCGGTATACGTACTGATTATAAGTTTTGGATTCTGCTTTTTTATAGCAGTACCAACTTTCAGGAATAACTGTTCTGAAGTTGTATTCTTAAATGCATTGTACTTTCTGAAAGTGGGATCATTTATATCTTCCTTTACCGGAAGTTTCAAACCGGTGGAATCATAAAATCTTTTTTGGCAGTTTTCACACTGGCAGATGCCATGATAAACACCAGCATAATCGGTGGTTGTATATCCGGGCATATTGAAAAATATTCCATCAAGATCATAATTGGCAATTACTTCATTCAAGATATCGAAAGTATATTTTTGCTGGTAACCTCCGTTCACGCAGGTGTGAACCTGGCCGTTGAAATTTACGTTTTTACCATCCGTTCCCACGTACAACCATTCAGGTTTTTTACTTGCCAGTGATTCGTTGATCTTGCTTACATCAAAACGACCCAGCACCCGGATACCTTTTTGATGAAGCTTTTTAATAAGGTCACCGGTAAGATCACCTTTCATGTAAGGGTTCTTGTAATGAAATGGAAGCATCGTGGGAAAGTTGGCAACGATACCTCCAACGTTTACCAAAACAACATTTGCTGAAGCTTCTTCAATGGACTTTACAAAAGCGTCTGTATCCATCAGCGCGTCTATTTCCCTGAGATTGGTTTGAATTAACCTGATAGGTGTATGATTCCACCATGTTGTATCATATTTTCCCGGATCTACGGCTGGCAACTGGGCAACGCTTTTTATTTGACTCATCAGCAGGATGAAGATGCTACTGATAAAAAATAACAGCCGGTAATTACATATTTTGAACCCTGATTTCAAATCAACCTTATGTGGGTTTATATCAGACTTATATGATTTCATATCAAATTTATTTATGACCTTTTCATTTTCTGAAAGGACTCTCAGTAGTAACTTTTGTCTGATACCTGATTGTTCCCTGCTTCCATCCCTTTACTATCACGATATCATTTTCCACTTTGGATAAGAGAGCCGGAATATCAACATAACCAACCCGATTATAAAGCGCAGGTTTATATAACGATCCATAAACACCGGCATACCGTGTCCAGTGCCCTTTTGCTTCCTCAAGCAAGACGATCGCTTTTTTACGGTTCTCTTCATCTCCAAACTGATCGAACTGTGCAAGACTACAGGCTGCCCTCATTTTCGCTGCATAGTAATTACCGATATGGGCAAAAGCTTCAATGTCGCCAAGGGTTTGGTCCTGTTCCGTAAAAGAACCGACCCTGCGTTTTGGCAAATCCTTTAATCCGGATAACGCCCGGGAGGCAAGTGCGGCTAAAGAATCGGCTACTGATAAGGGTGATAACAAAGAGTCCTTCTTTCCTTCGTGCTGGTTTTTTGCCCAAAGGTAAATATTGCGTATCCTGCTGCCGGGCATTGGTTCACGTTCAATATAATCGGCAACCGTAAAAAATCCCTTGTGTGTTGGATGACTAATATTGGCTTCGGGAAACCATTTCAGATCAATATCTCCCCAGACATATCGTGTGATCCATGGAAAGATCATTGATGCTGCAGACCATGGCTTATATAATTTTTGCACCTGCAGTGACGGGAAATGTGTCTGCAGTGCTTTAAAAAATAATTGATCGGAAAGAGTTGGATCGTAACTCAATCTGCCCCATAGCATAAAAGAATACCATTGCTTTTGCAGGATCAGCTGATGTTCTGTTCCTTTAGTTAAATAATCACGTCCCCAGTTGTAACCATCCGGGCCCATGTAATAGCCCGCAATTTTTTCAGGTTCTGGAATATCTTTTATAAACTGTCTCGCAAAATTATTATTGGCCCAGCGGAAACTATAGATATCATCATTGCGAATGGTGAGCCAGCTTTTAGTTTGTTGTGAAAGCAAAGGCATAGCAGCATATACAAAAGGTGGATTCGTGATTGAATACATATGAGCAATGGCATACTTGAGGCTGAGATCAATCTCTCCGGGATAGTCACGAAATGCTTCTTTTATTGAACTAAGTGAAGTTTGATGAAAGCGGTGAATGAGACGGAAACGTCGATCAGGACTGTTTTTAAGCCCATCGCGTATCCCCTCGCCATATGTGCGCCATAACCATTTTTCATTGGCGTAATCACCCTGCAATTTCCCGTTCATGCTTTCACCTGCGGTAATACCTATGCCTGCCAGCAACGGATAGGTTTTTACAAGTTCCCGCACGGCCGCACGGAAGTATGCGATCGTTGTATCATTCTGCTGATTATTGACAATGCCATGTTTGCCTTCCGCGCCATTTGTAAAAATATTCCAGGTGAACATATAAGTTTCAATTCCCCTGTCATCTGCCATTTGCATTATATCTTTCCAGAACCTGATCTTTTCGTCGATGCTTATCTTTTTAATTACTTCGATATTTGCAAGAAGATTTGGGCGGACGTAGTTGAGCCCCGTATGGCTGTAACCATCGTCGAATTTTTCTTTGGTCCGCCAGACATCGTTCAAGGCCACATCCGGGAACTCAGCAATCTTTACCAGTGATGGAAACGGATGAAGGCTCCATAAGCTAAGCACATTGTAACGGTTCAAAACCATTTCATCGAGATAAGTAACCCAAAAAGATCTATCCCAAACATTGGGAATGTTTTGCTGTGCGGCATCGCTCGGATCAGTATAGCTGGGAGTACGCAAATCAAGCGGGATATTAAATTTTATCCCTCTGCGTTCCAGGTAAGGTTTGTTGTCAGAATCATTTAGGTTGTCAATGCTATTTGTGCGTATCGCTTCCGCAACATCCATGCCCCCGTACATGGCACCTGTATTATCACCTGACAGCACATAGATTGTTTTTTTGTTGCCTGTCTCTTTAATACGAATGGCATAACATTGCCAGCCAAACTTTTCAGGGATTTTAAATTTTTCAGTTTTCGCAATATTTGCCGATAACGCGGAATCCTGAATAATCTCTACAACCAACACATCGTTTGTTGCTTTATGCAGCGATGCCTCTTTTTTATTCAGCGACGCCTGCTGACTATTCTGTGGTGCTGTATTATTATTATTCAGCGATTCGGTTTTATCATCCAGCGATGACTTTTGTATAACGGTCATCTTATTACGCGAAGCTTCCAATTTTATACGGTCACTGGCATATGACAGCTTTTTGTTTACGCTATTGATCCGGATACTGACATTTTTATACTTCGTACCTGTTTTCTGCGCAACGACTTGCTGAAAGCCACCTATAAAAAACAGCAGGACAATACATGAAGGAATTTTTTTGAATTTTAACATGGCTCTCATTTTACGAAAATGATGATTGATGGTATTCTATGCGTATACCGTAGACTTATTAGTATAAACAAAGCAGCATTTCAAAATCACCGATCTCTGGCAAGCTGCATTCGACCCATCCATCTGCCTGTTTAAAACCAAGTGATTTTCCTGAGCGCATAATCCTTAATTCTTTTATCGGCTTTACAGGCCTGAAACGAATCCTGGTATTGAAAACGGGAACAGGTTCGCGTAAAGAGCCGCCGATCTGCCCGGATTGATTGATCATGCCGATCCATTCAAATGCACCATTCCGGTTCGCCAGATGTGTCATTTCAATAAGCGGCGAGGCATTCGTTTCCAGATCCCACTTGATTCCCAGCAGATTCCGTAATGCAGCTACAAACAATGTCCGGTGCATATAATGACCTTTCAGATGATACTGCGAACCCAGCCCCCACGGAATAAAAACGGTTTTCCCTTTTCCGTAAACATTGCTGAACAATCCGGGATAATCTGTAATATTTTCTTGCGTGTAATATGATTTTTCCGGTGGACCAAATCTTGTTTCGGGCATGAATCTCATATAACCAACTGCATTGTCTTTTACTTTGCACTTCATAAAATCCGAATACATCATCATGATACTGAAATCGCTGAATTCCTTTTTGCCAAGTGAGGCTTTATCGTTATCTGATATTTTGAGATAGGTCGATTTTGCCATTTTGAAATTTTCATAGGCAGCATTTACACCAAGGCTTTGCAAACGAATGCTGTTCATTGGTTTTCCCGCAGGATCTTTTGTTGAGGTGAATCCCGTTGATAATATTTTACCGCCGTTCCTGACATATTCATCAAGGTTCGCGATAAGAGAATCATCCATACTACTGACATCCCCGAGAATCAGCGCTTCGTAGTCCTGCAGTTTCCGCGGCAGCCTGTTTGATCCGATAACTGCCGGCTCAATGATATCATACATAATATGCTCTTCTGAAAGTAGCTTTATGATGCCTTCATATTCATCTCTTGAACCCCTGATGAGCGCGATTTTATTGACAGACTGCACATTGGTAAAAAGTTTTTCATTTTTTTTATGAAATCCATACAGTTCATTAAGCGTAGGGATGAATATCCTGTCTTCATAATTGACCAGTGTTCCGACCACCACAAAACCTAATGGCGCACCATGTAGCATATTCTCAAGCATCCAGACCTTTGCAAGGTTTGGCGAAGTGCCTACATGCCGGTAACCGATAGCCTGAAAGTAAATCAACAGGTTGCCGGGAGACCTGTCTTTATATGAACCCAGTACGCGTTTAACATTATCGGTTGCTGAATAATTCCATTCATATTCATCAGTGAGATCCGCGCCGGATTCACTGGCAATCATATCAACACCGGCATCGGAATAAGTATTGATCATCATCGCCGGCTTCAGGTCTTTGATATGATCCCGGATCTCTTTAAAAAGTTTTTCGGAAGTGGTTTTTCTGAACACATTGTACTCCCTGAATACCGGATCATTCATGTCAACTTTTACGGGTAACTGGTGACCCGTTGAATCATGAAATTTTCTTTTACAGTTTTCGCATTGACAGATACCATAAAAATTGCCACTGTAATCAGAGGTAGTATAGCCGATCATATTAAAAAACACACCGTCCAGGGGGTATGTTGATATGGCCTCAGTCAATATATCCTTTGAATACTGTTGCTGGTAGCCTCCATTCGGACACGTATGTACCTGTCCGTTATAATTTACGTTCTTACCCGCAGTGGAAACATATAGCCAATCTGGTTTTTTGGCAGCCAGCGTTTCATTTATCTTACTAAAATCAAAACGTCCAATGACCTTTATTCCTTTTGAATGGAGACCTTTTATAAGATCTCCTACCAGGTCACCTTTCATAAAGGTGTTCCGGAATTGAAATGGAAGTTTGGAAGGATAATTGGCAACAATACCACCTACATTTAGCAACACAATATTGACATTAGCGTCAACCATTGATTTGACATAAGCATTTACGTCCATGGTAGCGTCTATCTCACGCAGGTTTGTTTGAACCAACCTGTATGGTGCACGGTTCCACCATGTTGAATCATAATGACCGGGATCAATAGACGATAAGTTAACGTTTGAACTCCTGGCGGATGATTGAGCGTTGAGCTCTGCGAGTTGCATGAGTGCCAGGATAATGGCGATACCGGGCATTCGAAAACAAGATCTTCTTTTCATAATGGCGTATTTGTATGCTGATAGATCGTAATTGTTCAGTAACACAGCACCTGCGTGTATTTTACCTTTCGAACCAATATAACAGGAGGCCATGCCCCATGCCTGGCGGATCGGTAGATTTCGCAACCTGGAAAGCCATAAACCTTCCATTGGCAGCTACAACAGGATTTGCCGCCTTGCCACCTTCGTAATCATTAAAATGAGTGAGCCGCACAAAATCTTTTCCCGTCCCATCCAGTTTTAGCTTCCAGATGTCAAGATTGGCAGAACCTCTTTCGCCACCCAGCCATTCACATTGCCTGTCCGATTCTACTGTAGTATAAATATTGCCCGGAAAAATACCTTCGGGTTCATTGAAAGAGCCACCAGCCTGGGAAAAATTTGTTATCATTTTATTCCGGAGATCGATTCCTTTCACTTCAAAAAGACCTTTTGGAACATAACAAAAAAATGTCATCCTCAAATCGTTATCATAGAAATCCTGTGCTTCAAGGGTGCATGTGGTATCATGGTTTTCAGCCACAATCTGCCGGTGCAACAGCTTTGCACTATCGCCGGAAATATCGAGATCTGCAACGATCAGCCTGGACATTTTTGCCGCCCCTGATTCTGTGAAAGCAATCTTCATACTTTGCTTCGACACCGCTATTCCTTCGTTAACTTTTTGTCCTATTTTAATGGGTTTTGAACCAGGCTTCTTACTTAAATACCATAAGTCACTATTCTTTTTGCTTTCTGAAATGCTTTTAAAATGATCCGGACCAATCAGGATATAATCTCCGGTTGGCAAATGCATCACCCGAAGAAAAGCAGCGGCCGGTACATTGCAGGTGAGGCATGTTATTTTTTTTGTCTGTACATCAATCACCATCGCATCGCCAAAAGTCTTCGACATAAAAGCGATCCGGCTGTTATCCGGCGAAATATCTGCCCGTTCACCAAAATCAGTCAGCACTTCAATATTATCAGAAAGGTTTTTCAGCGGATCGCCTGCGATTCTTTTTTGCAGCCGGTTGTTTTCTGTCTTTGCATGGGAGGATCGCTGCTTACAGCCGCTTTCCAGGCACAGGGTAACAACTAACAACAACACAACAGTCACTAATATGAAAGACTTTATATTCATGTTAATACTTCATGATTATTATTGACCGGAAGAAGACAGAACCGATTTCGGTGGTTCTTCTTTTATAAGTCTGATCGAAGCAATCTCAAGAACCGGATTTCCGACAGGATTGTCTATTGATACTCCGAGATCCGTTATTTCATTCATGGAAAATGGCAGCGATTCTGTTTTACCGGAACTTGCTTTTATATTCATTTTATTTCCCTGAATTTTGTTTCCCTGTATCTTTTTAAAAGCATTGAACGGCACAACAATATTGCTCCAGCCGTTCTGAGCAGGTTGAATATTTCTTTTTATAATTGTATCTTCTCCTGCTTTTAAAAAAAGATCAAAGGCCTGCCTGCTTGTGGAGTATACTTCAACCGATACAGATTTAAAAGCCGACCAGTCAGTGGGCAATCCAAGTTTATCGAGATGCCAGAAGTAGTAATGTGAATTATTTGCAAACACAACCTCAATGTCTTCCGTTAGCGGTTTTATAATGACGTCTGATACTTCGCGTGGTTTCTGATTCAATATGTTCGCTTCCTTATCAACATGAGCCTGCATTGCTTTAAAGTCTACGGTATAATGCATTCGTGTTAAATGCTGAGGTAAATAGGACAGGCTTACCTGGTCAGCATATTTTTTCCAGATGCGTGCTGCTTCCTGCAGATTTTTGTAGGCCGAATCTTTATATGATGTTTTTTGTTCAGAAGTTGTTGCCTTTTCATAAAGATCTTTATATACTGCCCCGGATATTTTTTTCGAATAGTATTGCCCGAGAAATGATATCGCCCGTATATCGTCTATGGTCTGGTTTAATTGCTGGTCTTTGGTAATTTTTATATCGTCGATCAGGGTCAGGGCATGCACAGCTTTCGATTGCAGCTGAGCCGCTACTGCCAGCGGTGTTGTTCCATCTATCCTTTCCCCTTTCAAAACAGCATTTGAATACTCCGGGATGCCAACAAGGCCTTCTTCCTTTTGCGGAGTACATTTAATAAAACTGTTGACCGTTCTGAAACCATAAAAACTGGTACAGGCTTCGGGATACCACTGATAGTCGTTCTGTGATCTTCCATTGTGAAAACTATTCACCAGCGGCATTACCTGCGAAGCTGAGGCCCAGGCCTCATGCAGTTTTCCGGCATCCACACCCGCAAACCGGTCTTGTATCAGCCCGGTGAAATGAGAATCGGGAAGGGTTGGATCATATGCCAGTTTACCCAATATCTGGAAGCTGTACCAACGTTTTTTTAAAACGAGCTCCCGGGGAGACTGAGAAATTTTGCTGATATATTCTCTTCCCCAGGTATACCCATCGGGTCCGACATAAAAACCTTCAAAATTATTTTTCGGAATATTTTTAAAATATTCCCTGGCAAATGCAGGGTCACTTCCACCGCGCAGATTATACCATGCATCATCCCGGACCGTTAAAAAGAATTTCGAGTTGCCGATATGGTCAAGAAATTTTGATTCATAAATATATTTAGGTGCGATCGAGGAATACATCTGTGCTACAGAATATTTATAGCTGAAGTCAAGCCCACACCTGGAATTCAAGCCGGAAAAAGTCCTTTTGATCATATCAATATCCGCCTGATGCGCCCGGTGAATTAATGTGAATGTTCTTTTAGCTTCTGTTTTCAGTGCATCATTGATACCCTCACCGTACGATTCATACAAAAACTTTTCTTTGTCGTTCTCGGACTGCTTCATCATATTTTCACCTGCAGTAAGTCCGATACCTTTTAATAAAGGATAGGTCGTTAAGAGTGTTCTGGTGGCCTTTCTGATATAATCTTTGGTTTTGGGGTCTGTTAGCTTATCCGTAAAGCCATAGCCTGAATTTTCAGTACCGTAAATAAACAGATTCCATGTAAATAAATAGCAATCGATTCCACGATCACTTGCATATTGCATAATGTGCTGCCAGAATTTTATCTTGTCAGCAAGCGTTATTTTTTTAACGGTTATAAGCCTTGCAAGGCTTTGAGAAGTTGACATGAAAGTTGCATCAGTTGTTGGCAACAATTGAAAGGTGGATCGCTTAACATCGTTTAATCCTGCGTTGGGATATTCAGGCACATCCACAAGTGATGGAAAAGGCGAAAGGCTCCACAATGAAAGCATGTTAAAACGATCCCGGGCCATTTCGTCGAGGAACTCATGCCAGAAACCAGGGTCCCACATATTCTCAATGTTTTGCTGGCCAGCATCTCCATTGTCAGAATAACTTGGAGTACGGGCATCAAGCGGGATATTAAATTTAATCCCCCTGTTTTCGATATAGGGCTCCTTATCAACATTTGACAATGAGGTCAACCCTTTAAGTTTGACTGTCTCACTTGCATCCAGTCCACCATAGATCAGACCCTTAATATCAAATCCTATTATATACCAGTCAGTGTATCCTTCATTGTTTTTCTTCCTGATCGAATATCCCTGCGATTTCGATTCTGGTAGTGGAGAATTTATTTGACCCTTCAAAAAATCACTTGCTTCTGCTCTGCCCCTTATCGTTAAAATGAATCTGTTCTGAGCTTTTGTCACAGGTAAACTTCCGGCAGATGCGAGAGACACTTTATATCCTCCCTTTTCAAGATTATTTTTCATTTCATCTGCAGTAAAACGAAAAGTCTCATTCTCTTTATCAAAAATGATTGCTACCGTTTTTCTCTGAGCTGAAGCTGATTGGGCTGAAGCTAATTGCGGAATTAAACTCAGGCCAAAAAACATGAAACAGATAAATCGAAATAAAGAAAGATCTTTTTTTATCATTATTAGTAAGGCGGTTGTAAATGGTGACTATGCAACAGCTATTTATTTACGACATTAACAGGATTTCCTTTTAAAAATTCAGCCAGGTTGTTTAAGGTTATTTGCATCAGGCGAGCCCTTGCTTCTTTTGTTGCCCATGCAATATGAGGCGTGATAATGCAATTTTTTGCAGAGAAAAGAGGGTTACCTGGTTTGGGTGGTTCAGTTGACAAAACATCAATGCCGGCTCCGGCGATCACATCACTATTCAATGCTTCAGCAAGGTCCTCGTCAACAATAATTGGTCCACGCGACGTGTTGAGAAGAAATGCGGAGCGTTTCATAAGATGCAAACGTTCTTTGTTGATGAGTCCTTTGGTTTCGGGAAACAAAGGGCAATGAATGCTAACAACGTCAGATTTCTCCAGGAGCTCGTTCACGTCTGCCCAAAAGAAATTATGCCGGTGAGATTGATCTGACTTGTGCCTGCTGTTACCAATGATCTTCATTCCAAAAGCTGTTGCTACATCACCAACCTGCTGACCTATGTTTCCGAATCCTATAATACCTATTGTTTTTCCTGCCAGTTCAACCAGGGGGTAATCCCAGAAACAAAAATCCGCCGAGCGCGACCATTTTCCATCCATTACCGAATCACTGTGCCGTTGAACACGAAGACATAATTCCAGTAATAGTGCAAATGTCATTTGAACAACTGACGCAGTTCCATAACCCGGTACATTTGCAACAACTATTCCCTTTGCTTTTGCAACTTCGGTGTTTACAATATTATAACCCGTTGCAAGTACGCCAATGAACTTAAGGGAAGGTAACTTGTTCAATGCATCTTCTCCCACAGGTGTTTTATTAGTGAAGAGTATATCTGCTCCCGCGGCGCGATCCGAAACTTCATCAGCAGGGGTTCTGTCGTACACAACAACATCTCCAAACTTTTTTAATTCATCCCAGCTAAGGTCTCCCGGATTCAGTGTATATCCATCCAGTATTACGATCTTCATATTATTACTTTCTCTTTATTTTTATAGTCCCTTGATTATACTCTTGCCCAGGCTTCGTTTAAAGTGCGTTTGGCATTTGCAATAACGATATCCGCATCTTCATCTCCAAACGGCTTGATCTCAAAACTCACTATTGGTGGATTTGCAGTGTTTAAAAACCCTATTTCAAGGAGCACTCTTAAATAGTCCACCACCTGGTCCACATCATTTTCTCCATTTGGAAAACCGAACCTGGGATGAACATCCCCGTAAGCAGGTAACTCCGGACTTTTTACCACACAGTTGCCAATATGCGCGTGGATAATATAATCCTTAACAGGCAGCAGGGACTCTTCAATGGTTTCATGTATCAATGGTATATGACTGAGATCCACCATCAAACCGAAATGTGCATGTTCTTCCCTGATATCTTTGGCATACCGAAGTGCCAGGCTTGCAGGGCCTATCAGACTTTTTTTATCGACATCATAGTCAAATACTTCCAGGGCCACCTTCATGTTTCCCCTGGCTTTAACATAAGCACAGATCTCCTTTGTAGATTTAACAAGTGTCTGATAAGACGCTTCTTTTGTCCGTTCTTCATACTTACCACTTAAAAAGGCAAAACCGGTAGCTCCCAATTCATACGCTTCGTCTACTCCTGCTTTTAAATTTGTTAATGCTTTTTGCCTTCCCTCCTCGTTAAGATCATTTATATTGAGACCGGTCGTTAAAAGTCTGGGTTGTGCTCCATAAGCAACCGTCATATGCGAGGTCTCCAACATTTTCCTTACCTGTTTACGTTCCTCATCATCTTTAATTGTTGTTATTTCAATCGCAGTAAAATATTCATCAAGTGCCAGCTTTTTAATTGTTTCTATAATCGGGCCTTCGCCTTTAATGGTTGAGGGAAATGCCATAAAGTGCACAAGACCAGGTTTCATGTATTTATATAAGGAATCGTTCATCGGGTGTTATTTAGTAACTTTTAATGTTGATGATGTAATTTTTGAATTCTTTGTTTTTCTGTTCATGATCTTTATAATAGCAGCAAAGCCCAATAGCACAAGCAAGAGCACCAATACATAGATATATCCCTTAGAAAAGTTACTGGCAGCAACCACGCCATTTGCAGTAAGCATATGATATTCCGGAATGATCCAGCTGAACACATAAGCTTGCAGCAATACAATGAAGCATATAAAAATGAGCATAATAAAACTATGCTTTACCGTAAATCTGAAAAGCTCAGATTCTTTTCCAATCAAATGTCCGGCTGCTGCCGCAACAGCTATTGACTGAGGGGAAATCATTTTACCAACAACACCACCGGATACATTGGCAGCGACAGTTATTACCGGATCCACACCGATTGCAGTTGCCGTAGTGGCTTGCAGTTTACCAAACAAGGCATTAGCGGAAGTATCCGAACCGGTTATAAATACACCTAACCATCCCAGTACGGGTGCAAAGAACGGAAATAATACACCGGTATTTGCCAGCGCTTCCGCCATCGTAATAGTGATGCCTGAATCATTAACAATATAAGCAAAGCTTAAAACAGATGCGATGGTAATGAGCGGAAATGTAAGCTGCTTCAGGGTTTGTAAAAAAATACTTCCTGCTTCCCTGAATTTCATCCCGACTAGCGGAACTGAAATCAGTGCCGACAATAAAATAGCTGTTCCGGATGCAGACAGATAATTGAATTTAAATATATGCGGAAGCAATTTGCCATCGCGGTCTGCGATCACATTATGTAACCCCGGAAATTCAAATTGAAGTTGCCCCACAGCATTGAATAGATTTTTAATAGGCATTAACCCCCATGCGATGATCAGTATTGTCAGCAAAATAAACGGTGACCATGCCCTTAAGATCTGACCATTTGTATATTTAAATTCGGTGTCGATCGTCGGTGAAGGCTCATTTGGAAATCGCCAGACATTTTTTACTTTCCAGTATTTTAAAAAAATGATCAGCGAAACGATCGAACCAATTCCTGCAATTACATCGGGAAGAGCCGGGCCTAGGAAATTTGAAGAGAACCATTGAAGTAAAGCAAATGATACACCGGATACCAAAATTGCGGGCAGCACTTCTTTTGTTTTTTTAAATCCGGCCATCAGAACTACCAGATAAAAGGGCAGCAAGATGGATAAAATCGGAAGCGTTCTTCCGACCATTTGCGAAATGGCCATCTCTGGAATGGAAGTTACCTGCGATGCCACCGTTATTGGGATACCAATGGCACCGAATGCAACGGGTGCGGTATTGGCAATCAGACAGATCCCGGCTGCATACAGGGGATTAAATCCCAGACCGACCAACATGGCTGCGGTTATAGCCACAGGAGCTCCAAAACCTGCTGTGCCTTCCAAAAAAGATCCGAATGAAAAAGCAATGAGCAGGGCCTGCAATCTCCTGTCGGAAGTAATGGAAGCCATAAAATGTTTAATGATCTCAAACTGGCCGCTTTTTACTGTTATGTTAAACAAAAAGACAGCTGTTATAACAATCCAGCCAATCGGAAACAGCCCATATAACGCACCATTTGCTGTTGACAGAAGTGCCAGCTTTGCAGGCATTCCATAAATAAAAATGGCAATGAGGATTGCGATAACAACGGCAATTAAGCTTGCCCTGTAACCCTTCATTTTTCTTATGATCAGTGCCCAGAATATAAACAATATAGGCAGTACAGCAACCAGTGCTGAAAGGGCAATATTGTTGAACGGATCGATTACCTGTGTCCAGTGCATATTTACTTTGTGAATTTTGTTGCTCTAAGCTAAGTCAAGTGCAATAATTTCGTGATCAATTATTTTTGGAACATTTAAAACAACTATTCCCTTTATCACTTCAAATTTCGGAGTCTGTTGTGCAGCAATTAAACGTACACTTGTTACTTTTTTGTTATCCGGGATCTTGATACGCACTTTTGCTTCAATGGGGAAGAACTCTCTGAATGGTCCTTTCATCATCATTGGATTCGTAAGGTTAACCAGGTGAACAGCCATAGAAGATTTCTGGCGCCATGCTGTAACATCAATAACACCGGGGCCTTCCACTGACACAATTGGATCTTCATTGAGAGCCCATTTGATGGAATTAGTCAATAGTTTCCCGTGATCGAGATTCAGGAGTTGCCAGAAAGTTCTGTCGATGTCTCCGGGAATATAGACCACTCTTCCTTTTCCGACTTCCCGTAAATATATTTCACGTGTATCCGTGTCCTCAACCCTTGGGTAAACATCTTCCATGGGCAGATCGGGATATGTCGGGATAAGTGTGACGGGACTTGGGAAATTTCCTTTTGGAGCAACATCAACCTTGTAAATCGTGTTTATGATCCGATAGGCATCTTCGAGGCCCTTCAATACAGGATGATAAGTTTTACTGCCAGGTTCAGCTCTGAATTTAAGATAACTGTTTCTCATCGGGCCTTCGATCTTGTTAGCATAAGACACGCCGAAAACATCTGACAACCCGAAATCGGTTCTTGGTACGCCTTCTTCATTATAAAGAGAAGTTTCAAAAGTGGCGACCAGGCTACCACCCTGTTCAACAAATTTGCGCAATTGATCGCACTGTTTGTCAGATAAGGCGGCGATATTGGGGAGAATCAGCAGCTTATAGTTTTTTAAAGCTGCTTCATCAAACAGGCGGTCGTTCACCATTTCGAATGGCACCCTTGCTTCCACAAGCGCATGGTACATTCCACTGGAATGGTCCTGGCTTCTTTGCTGCCAGGGCTTTCCGCCATATCTTCTGTCTGTCGCCTCTGAATATACCATACCAACGCGAGCCAGGTTCGCAGTATTACGGAGGTATTTTTCTCCGCGATTATATACCTGGTACATATCACTAACGGTATTGAACCAGCGCTTGTCATAAGGCGTTGCGCCAAACTTGACAAAGCAGGGAAGCAATCCGTTTGCAACACCTTCTGCCACCCAGATTCTTATTTCTGCATCACTTTGTACAGAATCCTTCCACCGGAATTCTTCTTCTATACCCACACTGAATATACCTACCTGTGGCTTCATACCCAGCGTGGCC
>Ga0193752_1000356_pt1 | contig 46613 bp, 34 predicted proteins | sample H1c1metaG_FD_144924 | JGI IMG/M metagenome (GOLD analysis project Ga0193752, IMG submission 144924) | Soil microbial communities from a riparian zone of the East river system, Colorado, United States - H1c1 | ecosystem: Environmental > Terrestrial > Soil > Riparian zone | place: USA: East River...
GTTTCTCGACGTGCTATACATGTTGAGGGCGCCGAAACAAAAGCAGCAGATGTACTCGATCGTGAGAAATTGTTCGAAGCAGTAAAAGGCTCAGACATTGTTTATCTGTTGATAGGTTTACAGTATGATGCAGTAATCTGGGAGCGTGACTGGCCGGTGATCATGCGGAATGTTATCGATGCCTGTAAAAGCACAAACGCGCGGCTCATATATTTTGACAATGTGTATATGTATGGAAAGGTGGATGACTATATGACTGAATCAACGCCGTACAAACCATCCAGTCGTAAGGGAAAGGTCCGTGCTGCGATAGCCACTATGTTGCAAAATGAAATGGCTGCCGGAAATCTTACAGCAATCATTGCCCGGGCTGTCGATTTTTATGGTCCGGAAGTTACAGACAAAAGTGCTGCAGGAACCCTGGTTTTCGCCAACATGAAAAAGGGTAAGAAGGCGCAGTGGTTCATTAATGCCGATTTGCCACGTGCTTACACCTTTGTTCCTGATGCTGCGGAAGGTGTCTATAAACTTGCCACTACAGAGTCAGCATATGGACAAGTTTGGCACCTGCCTTCAGCACAACCCGCATTAACCGGCAGACAGTTCGTAAAGCTTGCAGCAAAATATATGGGCGCCCCTGATAAGGTTACAGTTTTGCCAAAATGGTTGCTGAAAATACTCGGATTATTTGTACCGTTTTTGAAATCAATTTATGAAATGCACTACCAGGATGAATTTCCTTTTCTGTTTGATTCTTCTAAGTTTGAAAAGGCTTTTGGAATCAAGGCCACTCCTTATGAGGAGGGAGTAAGGCAAACAGCAGAATGGTTTAAGAAAAGCTGAATGTCGATAATTTCTTATTAATTTGTTGAATGATTGCTGCCGGCAAATTCAATAAACAATTACATGAAAAAGTTCATACACCAGATAGTTTTTATAATAGGTTTTGGATTCCCGGTTGAAAGCATTGCTCAATCTTTTGTTTTCAATGTATCGATGAAAAATCCAGCATCTCATTATTTCAATGTCGAGATGCTTTGCAATGACATGCAGGCTGGAATCATTGATTTTAAGATACCGGTATGGACACCTGGCTATTATCAGTTCCTGAACTTTCATGAAAATGTTGAAAATCTTGCCATACAGGATGACAAGGGTAACGTAATAGAATATGCGAAAAATCAACCGAACAGCTGGCGAATAAAAACGAAGGAGAAAGCTTCATTTCGCATCACCTATGATGTTAAAACCCTAAGATCTTTTGTAGCCACACCATACCTCGATACTTTGCGAGGGTATATATCGCCTCCGGGAGTGTTTTTACACATTGCCGGGCATTTGAATAAGCCGGTCCAGGTAACAATTTCGCCATTTCCCGGTTGGGATAGGGTCGCAACCGGACTCGATAGTATTGAAGGAAAACAATTCACTTATCATGCTGATAATTTTGATATTTTATATGACAGTCCTATATTGATTGGCAAACTTGAAGAGCTGCGATCTTTTAAAGTAGAAGATAAATTACACCGGATGATAGGGTTTAAACCCGGAGAGTTTAACAGGGATCAGTTGATGGATGATCTCGAAAAAATCGTCAAAACTTCCGCAGCAATCATCGGTGACATACCTTACAAACAGTACACATTTATTCCGTTGGGACCAGGAGGTGGTGGCATAGAGCATCTCAATTCCACTTCATTTAGTTTTAATGGGGAAGGCCTGAGTGATCCAAAATCAAGAATACAAATATTACATTTTTTGGCCCATGAGTACTTTCATCATTATAATGTAAAAAGGATCCGGCCAATTGAACTGGGACCTTTTGACTATGACAAAGGCAGTCGTACAAAAATGCTGTGGGTATCAGAAGGACTTACGGTTTATTACGAATATCTGGTGCTTCGCAGAGCCGGCATAAGTACTGAAGAGGATGTGTTAAATGCATTACGGGCTAATATTCTTGGCTATGAAAATAAGCCCGGCAGGCACTTCCAGTCATTAGCACAGTCAAGTTATGAAACATGGTCGGATGGTCCCTTTGGCCGTACCGGCGACGAGGTAAATAAAACAATATCATATTATCAGAAAGGACCTGTGGTGGGTTGGTTATTAGACTTTGCAATAAGAAATGCAACACAAAATAAAAAGTCGTTAGATGATGTGATGAGAACGTTATACAAAAAATATTACAAGCAAAAGAACCGGGGATTTACCGAAGCAGAGTTCAGGTTGGAAACCGAGAATATCGCTGGCAAAAAATTGAATGAAATTTTCGATTACGTTTATACAACGAATGAACTCAATTATAATAAATATCTGAATTATGCCGGCTTACAGGTTGACACTACTCATAAAGTAATTGAAGGAGCCTGGTTAGGTACAAATACAAGACTTCGTAATGATAGCCTGATTGTAAGTTCTGTGGACTATGAATCACCGGCATATAAAGCGGGCATTAAAACCGGCAATATTATTTTATCGGTTAACGGTAACGCTCAGGCGAAACTGCTTAAAAGTGTGAGCGTAGATTACGAGCCCGGAGCCAGGCTTGCGATCAGTGTGATTCAGAACGGCCGGCAAAAGGCATTTGAAATAGTAACCGGTACAAAATCTGAACAAGGTTTTGAGATAACCAAAGTTTCGAAACCTGACCCATTACAAACGCAGATTTATCAATCCTGGATTGGAGTAAATCAATAAGCCGTTAATATGCTGTCAATTTGCAATTAATATGCGATTAATAATAGCTTATAGCACCTCGGTTCCTTAGAATCCCTGCCTGGGGTTGGGTCCTCTTAATTCAAATTCTTTAGGAGGTTCAAGGCCAAGAAGGTTTTTTACAAAGTAGTCCCAGCGGCGACGCATCATATATGGCGAGTAAGGTCCAAAGCCATGTGCGGTGTTCGGGAAAACAATCAGGTCATAATCCTTGTTTGCTTTGTTTAATGCTTCTACCACCAGCAGGGTATTGGAAGGCGGTACATTGTTATCCATCAGGCCATGAGCCAGCAGAAGTTTGCCTTTTAAATTTTTTGCATAATTCTGGTTGGCTTGTGCTTCATAGTCTGCATTCTCCGCAAGTCCATTATATCTTTCTCCCCAGTCGTCTTCATAATTGCGGTTATCATGGTTGCCGGATTCTGAAATTCCTACCTTGAAAAAATCAGGATAACGGAACATCGCCGAGGCAGTTGCGAACCCACCACCCGAATGGCCCCAGATACCGACTTTATTTGTATCGATAGGATATTGCAGGGATAGTTGCCTGATCGCTGCAATCTGGTCGGGAAGCGTGTTTTCGGCCATGTTGCCGTAACTCATATCGTGGTAACTTTTAGAACGGTAAGGATTACTTGTACCTTCGATCAGCACTACAATAAATCCTAATTCAGCAAGTGACTGGTTATCGCCACGGCTCGCTGCAAAGGACCATGCGCCGACACTACCACCCTGTGGTCCCGGATAGATATAATCAACTACAGGATATTTTTTAGAAGGGTCCATTTTAGATGGCGTAAAAATCAATCCATAAACATCTGTTTTACCATCACCGGCTTTTACTTTTACCTGCTGCGGTGCTTTCCATCCCCTGGCCTGAAGTTTCGAAACATCTGCCTTTTCAAGCTCTGCCACAATCTTGCCGGCACTATTTCTTAAAACAGTTACAGCCGGCGTATCAGGCTGAGAGTAAGTGTCTGTAAAGAATTTTTTAGAAGGTGACAAAGCAATAGTATGATTGCCTGATGCAGGAGTGAGATGTGTAAGATATTTTCCGTCAAAGCCAATCCGGTAAAGGTGCTGGAAATAAGGGTTGCCTGGTTCTCGTCCGACGCCTATGAATAAGATCTGACGGCTTTTCTCATCAACCTCAACTATTCTTGCAACAACGAATTCACCTTTTGTGATTTGATTTTTCAATTGACCGGTCTTTGCATCGTAGAGATACAGGTGACCCCAGTCATCGCGTTCGGAATACCACAAAATTTCGTTGCTTGCCGGGAGGTAGCGCCAGTTGATCGCGCCGCGCCCAGATTCGTATTGGGACTTAACCACTTCTTCAAAAACTTCCCGGACAGCACCTGTTGAGGCGTCAGCTATTCTGAATTTTTCCTGTTTGTGATCTCTTGAAGTTGAAAGAAAGGCAAGTTCGGAACCATCGGCTTTCCAGTCTATATCATCGAATGTACCACTGCTTGAAATATCGTCACTTAATGAGGCGCGGTGGGGGTCTGGTGGAATCTGGAAGCGAACCACTCTAGCATTTTCAACATCTACAACAACACGATGTATCATTGCAATTTCCTTGTCGCCGGGTAATGGATATTTCCAGGCTTTTAACACCGGTTTGCCGACATTCGTCGATACGAGATACATATCGCTTACATTCCGCTGATCCTGTTGAAACGTGGCGACCTTTTTTGAATCCGGCGACCATCTTACAACAGGTCCATCGCTCATCGTCCAGCCGGCATTATCAGTTGCATAGCCAAAATTTTCCTTACCGTCTGTGGTAAGCTGCGTTTCTTTTTTTGTGGCAATATCGCGTACCCAGAGATTCCAGTCCTTGATAAATACTGCTTTCTTGCCATCGGGCGAAACAACATCCTTACCGCCTCCCCTTCTTCCCATCGGCATTTGTGGCTGAACAATATTGGCAGAAGAAGTATCAGTGGAGATAGCATTCGATTTAAGTTCATACTTCCATTTTTTTCCTTCGCTTACAAACGAAATTGATTTCCCATCGGCAGAACGAACAAAAAACTGAAATGGAAGTTTATAAGCATCATAAGTGCCTCCGGAAGCTTTCGATAACGCAGCGGCAAGTTTAGTTTGATCAAAAGCGGCAGCACGCGTTTTTTTCACCGGATCGACCAATATAAATTCATTTCCCTTTTCCGTGGTAACCATGTACCATAGTTTGTCATCCGGTAACCAGTTGGGTCGTACATTGTTCCGGGTCACCAAAGACTCGGTATTGTAAATTAGAAAATTTTCAGCCCGTTGATAGTCTTTTGCGGTTAGTGCTGTAGGTTGTTGGGCTGTTGCGGAAAATGCAAATGCGAGGAAGCCCGCTGTAATCAGATGCTTATTCATGTGTAGGAAATGTGACTTTAGATAGCTTGAAAGGTAAGGAATAAGGCTGATAATTATAATCTGTGCATAGTGCAAAGATTTATATTTTATTAAAAGAAGTGGTTGATCATCTTATAATGTCGAAAGGCGTTTCCCCAAAAGCGGACCTATCAATGATTTCTGCAAATGGTTATGTTCTTTTAAAATGAGTATCCATGCATCAGGCAAAAACTTTGGATACAAGTAATCAATAATTTTGGTCAAACTTTCACGTTCGGCTTCAGTGATCCTGTAATAATACGACTCGGTATCATCTCTTTTTAGCAAGTTTGATGTAAGCCGGATCTTATCTTTATTTGCCATGGGTTCAACGTACTTAAGGATCAAATTATATGAGCACCTTTGTGATACATAGTCGATCATTTTTATATATTCGTTTTGCATTGCTAATACCGCGAAAATGAAAATCATTACATTCGGATCGGTGACCCGTCTACCGGCATCAATCATTAGCTGCGTTTTAAACTTATTTGCCTGATAAGAAGTGAGCCGTGTGAATGCATACTTAAAATCATCAAAGTTAAAAGTATAGGGCACCAGGAGACAGATTACCTCAATCAGACCTTGTTCATTATTTTGTTTTCTATAGATGTCCTTAAGAATATTCAAATAATACGGCTTGTCCCCGGCAGCATATGATCTGCACATGTCCCAGCAAAGCTTTGCGACTTTTGCATAATAACCATTATCGTATAAATAAGAGATCAGTAATTGACTGTAAGAATTGTCATAAGGAACCGCTACAAAATAATTGTAGTATTCGGTCATTAGTTGATTTTTCAAAACGTGTCTAAATATCAGTTTCATGTATCCGAAGTCATCCTTGTGTCCGGAATTGAAATGTATCACGTACTGGTCGGCAAGCAGGCGAAGTAGTAATTCCCTTCTTTTGTCATTACACAATTCTGAAAATTGCAGGAGATGTATCAGGTACATGTGACCATATGGCTGCTGTCTGTCCGGTACAAATCCACTAAATTGTGTAATCGCCTGAATCCAGGACTCTTCGTTTTCGATCGCAGTAAGTGAACCATGGGTTTTTGTTAGTTGCGCGAGAACGTAATCATAAACTATATCCATATTTATGGACACCTTATAGGCCAGTGCTGCAGTCGTACTAACCATAGCATGAAGGCAATTAAAAGCATTCTGATCCGTGGCGTTTTCGGTGTAATATTGGAGAATCGGTTGATGGATATCTTTCAATATTTTGACGAGATTTTTTAACTGGGTGGTGTCGGCATTTTTTTTATTTTTAATAGTTGCATTTATCGCGCTTTCGGTTAAATGATTAACCTGGTCAACAGTGTAATTATCCGGTCTGGGGGCAAAACTTGCCATAAACGACAACTCGACTTGTTTGCTCTGATCTATTAAGCTTCCAATCCACGTTCTTAATTTTTCTGCATCGGCATTCTGCAATAACATTTCATACGCTTTAATCTTCTTTTTTGTTTTTGTACCAGCATCCTTTTGGGAATTATCTGGCTTTAACAATTGAAGAAGGAGAGCTGTCTTATGAATGCAAAATGTATGCTTGTATTTGCAATCACATTCATGACTGGTTACCACCTTTTTTGAGTTGATCGTTAGCGAAACGTCATAACTATCCTTATTTTCATCTACATATGCAATAAATACTCCTTTGGAAGACTCATCGCATTCCCTGACAACACATTTTGTTGCTTTCTTTAATAATTCTTTTGATAAAACAGTAGAATAATTGTTTAAAGTAATTTCCATTAATCTGATTTTCCTGGTCACGCAAAAGTATTTGTAAAATGATTGCCTATCCCCACTTTGAGGTATTTTTTTCTGTTGATTATTATTGAACTTTAGATATGATATATTAGGGTCCTCTTACAACAACGTTTCCTTTAACCAACCAATTAATTTACATGAGAGTTCTATTAATAGTATTACTTTTCAGCAATTATTGTTTTGCACAGGTAGAACCTGGTGCAGGTAAATGGAAAACCTTTGTAATTACTTCAGTTAAAGAGTACCGCATGCCGCCGCCTGATAAAAACAAAGTGTCTGACGGGATCAAACAGATCCAGGCGCTGCAGGCAAAATCAGACCAGGCGACAATGAACAAAATGTTATTCTGGAGTGCCGGCGCACCCGGCTACCGGTGGAACCAGGTTATCACTAATCTGACACCAGCCGGAATACCCCCGTTCCGCGAAATGGCTATTCTTAATATTGCTATTTATGATGTAACAATAGCAGCCTGGGATAATAAATATTTTTACAACCGGGTACGGCCTTCGGGTTCGTTCAAAAAAAATATCGCAACACCGGACAATCCATCCTATCCCTGCGAATACTCCGTTACAGCAGGTGCTTCCGCCGCCGTTCTCGGATACCTGTATCCTGATAGGGCAGATTCATTCAACCTGCTCGCGGAAGAGGCTTGCGCCGGCAGGATCCTGTCAGGTGTTCAATATCCAGACGATGTCAGGGAAGGGTTTGAATTGGGAAAAAAGATCGCACTGAAAGTTATTGAGCGTGCTAAGTTGGATGGCTCGGATGCCAAATGGACAGGCAAGATTCCAACCACTCCCGGATTGTGGAATGGGTCTAATCCAGTAGGTGCAACGCACAGCCAAAGGAAACCATGGATCATAGATTCTGCCAGTCAGTTCAGGCCCGGTCCACCACCTGACTTTACGAAAGACATGGCTGAATTGAAGAACTTCAAAAAGACTGAAATCTCAAACGCTCATGCATTTCATTATGCAACAAAGGATGTGTGGGCTGAAATAACACATCAAAAGATCTTCGAATACAATCTGCAGGGGAATGCTCCGCGCGCCGCCCGCGTTTATGCTTTGAAATCTATCGCTTTCAATGATGCCGTCATTTCATGCTGGGACGCAAAATATTCTTACTGGGGGATAAGGCCTGATCAATACGATCCCACTTTCAGGCCCACCATCATAACTCCACCATTTCCCGGATATCCATCAGGGCACGCAACCACGAGCAATTCGATGGCTACGGTGCTGGCATATCTTTTCCCGGCGGATGCAGAAAATTTTTATAGACTGGCAAGGGAATGTGCGGAGTCAAGATTCGAGGGAGGAATACATTTCAGAACAGATAATGAGGTCGGACTTGCGATGGGACGTAAGATTGGGGCGAAGATCGTAAGCGCGGCCAGGACAGATGGCGCTGAGGATAACACCGTTGCAGCAAAAAAGTAATAGACCACCCGGAAAGATTATCAGAACGTAATATCCGCCATTTCGGTTATACATTTACGTTAATTGCGGCAGACAGCGGCTCCCGGAATTATCCGTTTTCAAATAAATATTTTGATCCCATTGGTGTAACTGTATTAACGGTGCTACAGTATAACTCTCATGAACAGTTTCTGAAACACTTAAATAAATATTTATATTTATATTTTTCGCGGCGGTAGACAAAAATTAAGTGCCTGCTTCTCCAAATGTGCATCTATCTGTTTATTATTTGAATTATCTTGCTGAATTCAAATTCTTCATTCACAATTCCCCTTGATAATTCTAAAAATTAAAAGATGCGTAAGTTCCTTCCTGTGTTAATGCTAAGCATTAGCTATCTGGCTGCTTTTGCCCAATCCCAACCTCTCGAAAAAGCTAATTATCAATTGGCTTCAAGATTTTCTACCGGCAAGTTAGAAAAGATGGTTTTTAGTACCGCCGTGGATCCGCACTGGCTTAAGAACTCCGACCGCTTCTGGTATTCTTATGAAACCACGAACGGTAAAAAATGGTACATCGTTGATCCGGTGCTTTCACAGAAAAAGCTGTTGTTCGATAACGATAAAATTGCCGCTGAACTTACAAAAATCGTGAGAGATCCCTTTGACGCCCAGCATTTACTGATTGACAGTATTATGTTTATCAAAGGTGAAACCGCTATTCAGTTCCAGGTTAAGAGTTCTCTTGAAGTAGAAGTAAAGGATTCCACAACGAAGAAGGATAGTGCTTCCAAAAAACGCACTCCGGGCAAAAAAGAAATCAAAACATTTTATTTTGAGTATGAACTTGCCTCCGGGAAACTCACAGAGCTGGCAGACTATAAAAAGCCACTTCGTAATCCAAGATGGGCTTCAGTTTCGCCCGATAAACAAACGATAATTTTCAACAAGAACTATAATCTTTACTGGATGGATAGGGCCAACTATGAGAAGGCCCTGAAAAATGAGGATGACACTACAATTGTTGAAACCAAATTAACAACAGATGGTGTTGAATATTATGCATATGGTGGTGGAGGTATGAATAATGAGAACAACGTTGAGAAAATAAAAAACAAGAACAAACGCAAACCGGCAAATATATCCTGGGCACCTGATTCAAAGCATTTTGCAATGTTGCGTGTGGACCAACGTAGCGTCAAAGAATTATGGGTGATTAATAGTATTGCGGAACCAAGGCCAACTCTGGAAACCTATAAATATCAGATGCCAGGTGAAAAGGAAGCACCTATAGAACATCTTCTGATATTCGATGTAGCAGCTAAAACCAGTAAGGAACTGGATGTTAAACAATTCAAGGACCAGAATATTGGTTTGTGGTCAGCACCGCTATTGAAAAGTAATCGTGATGATGACTGGCGGCCTTCTTTATGGCATGGCGGTAATGATAAATTATATTTCAATCGTACAAGCCGCGACCTTAAACGTATCGACATCTGTATGGTTGATATTAATACAGGCGCTGTAAAACTACTGATCGATGAGAGGATGAACACCTATGTAGAATTAAGAAGACTGGGATTAGTGAATGGCGGGCAGGAATTGATCGAGTGGAGCGAAAGAGACGGCTGGGGTCATTTCTACTTATATGACGGAAGTGGCAAAATGAAGAATCAAATCACATCCGGGCCATTCCATTGCGAGGATATTCTGGGTATTGATGAAAAGAAAAGGGTTCTTTATTTTGAAGCGAATGGAAGGGAAGCGAATGAGGACCCCTATTATGCACATATTTACAGCATCAACCTGGACGGAACAAATCTAAGGCTGCTTGACAAGGGAGAATTTGAACATGCTGCCAATCTGAATGATAATAGCAGGTTTTTCGTTGATAATTATTCGAGGGTTAATTCTGTTCCAACATCTTCCCTTTTCAATTCTGATGGCAAAAAAATAATGGACCTTGAAACAGCTGATCTTTCATCATTAATGGCATCCGGATATAAATTTCCTGAGATCTTTAAAGTGAAAGCTGATGACGGTATTACTGATTTATATGGGGTACTCTATAAACCGTACAACTTCGACAGTACAAAAAAGTATCCGGTAGTTGAATACGTTTATCCTGGTCCGCAAACAGAAGCAGTAAACAAAGCATTTGCTCCACCTGCAGCAAGAACAGACCGGATTGCGCAAATAGGTTTACTCGTCGTAACCGTTGGTAACAGGGGAGGAAACCCGGGCCGGTCAAAATGGTATCATAACTATGGATATGGCAATTTGCGTGATTATGGTCTTGCAGATAAAAAGGCAGCGATTGAGCAGTTGTCCGACCGTTATTCTTATGTTGATATCGATCGTGTTGGAATACATGGCCACTCAGGCGGGGGCTTCATGAGTACGGCTGCAATACTGGTTTATCCGGATTTCTTTAAGGTGGCGGTTTCTTCTTCGGGCAATCATGATAACAGTATTTATAATCGTTGGTGGAGTGAAAAACATCATGGAGTTAAAGAGCAGATTACAGATAACGGAGATACCTCATTTGTTTATAACATCGACAAAAATCCTGATCTCGCAAAAAACCTGAAAGGGCATTTAATGTTGACTACCGGTGATATCGACAACAACGTACATCCTGCAAATACGATACGCGTGGCCAATGCGCTTATTAAAGCAAACAAACGTTTTGATCTGGTGGTGTTGCCTGGTCAGCGGCATGGCTATGCCGATATGTCTGAGTACTTCTTTTATGTGTTAGCCGATTATTATGCAAAATGGTTGCTGGGAGATTTTTCTCAACCGGTAGACATTAACGAAATGAATCGTGAAATGCAACAAACGGGCCCGAAGAGAAAAGGGTTTTAATGTGCAACCAGGTTGCCCTCCTGCGAAGGAGGGCGGCGAGCGAAGCGAGCGGGCTTTGGCCGCCGTAGCTTTAGCGGAGGAGGGTGGTTGTTTTTTGGTCTTCGCAAGTTATTAGTATGCGGTTACCAAAGAACAACCACCCCTGTCGTCTTCGACGCCTTCCCCTCCTTCGCAGGAGGGGAGTGATAAGATTACCATCCGCCGCCGAGCGACCGGTACAAATCAACTTTTGCACCTAACTGCTGACGGGTTAAAGCTGCCAGCTCCAGCTCGCTTTGCAATACATTACTTTGCGCTGTGATCACTTCCAGGTAGTTTGCCATACCAGAGCTAAATAACTGCCGGGCATTACTGGTAGCTGATTGTAATAGCACCACCCTGTTTTTGACAATATTCTGTTCGGTCTGCAATTTTTCAATTCTCACTAATGCATCAGAAACTTCACCAACAGCATATAACACAGATTGGCGGAATTCAATAACAGACTGTTCCCTCCGGATCTTCGCGATCTCGAAATCAGTTTTCAGTTGTTTCTTTTGTAACAGAGGCTGTACAACGTTGCCAGCCACCGCGCCAAACAATGAAGCAGGAATATTAAACCAGTTGCTGGCTTTAAAGGAGTTTAATCCGCCCGAAGCCGTGATCCTGAGAGCCGGGTACATATTGGCTCTTGAAATACCAACCTCTGCATTCGCGATTCTTAATTCAAGTTCCTGCCTTTTAACATCGGGTCTCCGGCTAACCATCTGAGATGGAATGCCTGTAGTTAAACTGTCTGTAAGGCTCGATTGGGACAGCGTTGACTCGCGATGGACTTCTCCAGGTAATTCAGCAGAAAGCACCCGCAAAGCATTTTCCTGCAGCACGATATCCTTTTCCAATTGTGGAACCAGGGCTGTTGCTGTATTTTGTTGTGCTTCCGCTTGTTGTACGGCGAGTGCAGTTACCTGACCTGCATTATACTGGAACTTCATGATACGCAGCGTGCTGTCGCTTAAGCGTATGTTCTTTTGTGCTATGAGCAACTGTTCATCAAGCATCAATAAGTTATAATAAGCCTGAGAAACACTGGCAACCAGATTCGTTTGAACGGCTTTCTTTACCTCTTCAGATTGTAAATACCCTGCCAGTGCAGCTGCCTTTCTGTTTTTAATCTTGCCCCATATATCAGCTTCCCATGATAACGAAACGCCTGCACTGAAATCTTCAATATGTGTTGTTTTTAAGAACTGACTGGCGCTCAGTCCATTCAAACTATTATCAGAAGGCCGGTTTGAAGCTCCTGAAACCTGAAGACTGAGATCAGGGACATAACCCCATCTCGATTGCTTCAGTAACAGGTGTGCAGTTTCAATGTTCTTAATAGCCAGCTGCATGTCATAATTTTTCAAAATCGCTGAATCTATCAGTTGTTGCAGTACCGGATCTCTGAAAAAATTCTTCCAGCTTATTGAAGCGATACCAGAATCGCCGGATACGTTATTTGTATCAGCATTTGTATCAGCAGTTAATGGTGCTGCTGAAGTGGTGGAATTATCATTCCTGAATTTTGCGGGAAGCGGTGCCTCCGGCTTTACATTATCTTTAGCCACATTGCAGGCAGTTACTGTCGTAATAAACAATAGCAAGGCAATATGTGTGAGCTTATTTTTCATTGTACTTTGTGTTAGTGGTTATTATGCAATTACAGGCTGATGGCTTTTTTCATGTTGCTTAGGTTGTGAAATTATGTTGTCAGTTGGTTTGCCACTGATCTTCTCCTGCAGATGCTGGAATATGACGAACAGAACAGGGATAATCAACACTCCCAGAATCACACCAGTGATCATTCCACCTGCGGCACCAATACTAATTGAATGATTACCCTGTGCAGACGGGCCGGTTGCACTCATCATTGGTATGAGGCCGGCAACGAATGCAAGTGACGTCATAATGATGGGACGAAGCCTTAGTTTGGCCGCTTCAAGCGAAGCGGCTATCAATGTTTTGCCCGCTCTTCTTCTTTGCACGGCGTATTCTACAATCAGGATTGCATTCTTTGCCAGCAAGCCAATAAGCATGACCAGTGCAACCTGCACATAGATATTGTTTTCAATGCCAGTTAATCCAATAGCTGCAAATACACCAAAAACTCCGACAGGTATTGAAAGGATGACAGATAATGGCAGGATATAACTTTCGTATTGCGCAGCCAGCAGAAAATATACGAACAACAAACACAATGAGAAGATGATCACCGACTGACCGCCGGATGAAATCTCTTCCTTTGTTAATCCGGAAAATTCAAAGGCATATCCTTCAGGCAATTTCTCCGCAGCCACTTCTTCCACCGCTTTGATGGCATCGCCGGAGCTGAAACCTGGCTTTGTCATGGCATTTATCCCTATGGAATTAAAGAGATTATACCTGGAAACAGTTTCGGGCCCATAAACCCTTTTCAATTTAACTAGTGTATTGATCGGCACCATTCCGCCGTTCCTGTTCTTTACAAACACACCTTCAAGTGTTGAGGGTTCAGATCTTGATCCCATTTCGGCTTGTACAACAACACGATAGTATTTACCGAACCGGTTGAAATCGGAGGCCTGAGCGCTTCCATAATAAACCTGCATCGTCTGTAGGATGTCTTTCACGTTCACGCCCAGTTGTTCGGCTTTCACTTCATCCACTTCAAGGTCAAGTTGTGGATAATCTGATTTGAATGATGTAAAGGCCACCGCAATTTCTTTTCGTTTCATCAGCTCACCGATGAAGTTATTAGCCACACCGCTAAACTTGTCGAGCTTGCCGCCGGATTTATCCTGCAACACAAGATCCAGTCCATCAACGTTGCTGAAACCCGGAACTGTTGGAAATGTGAATACAAAGAAGTTGCCATCTTTTATACCCGCCAGCCTTTGCCTGATTTCATCCATGATCGCGTTGATATCCTTTATTTTTCCTCTTTCCTTTGAGTCCTTTAGAAGTACAAACAATACAGCTGATGAAGGACTTGAAGACTGGGTGAGCATATTAAATCCTGAGAGGCCCATTAATGTTTTATTAGCTTCGAGATTACCTAGCGCCTTTTCAGTTTTCTTCACAATTTCGGTTGTACGTTGTAGTGAGGCACCTGCAGGCATTGAAAGGGAAATGGCAATGAAGCCCTGATCTTCCGCAGGAATGAATCCGGTTTTGGTTTTGGTAACCATCCAGACTGTACTTGCAAGAACGATAGCAAGACCGGCAATGCCTACCCATTTGTGTCTCACAAGGAAACGCAGACTACCAACATATCTGTCTGTCAGAGAGTTAAATGCAATATTGAAAGCATCGAAAAATCTTTGTTTGAAGCTTGATTTTTTAACAGCCGGATTATGAACACCATTGATAACAGTATGGCCATTTTTTGCGACAGCCTGATGGTCATAACCGTTCCCACCTGCAGGAACAGGGGCTGCATGTGTATTCTTCAATAATAGCGCACATAAAGCCGGACTCAATGTTAATGCATTCACCGCTGATATAACAATTGCAATGGCAAGTGTAAATGCAAATTGACGATAGAACACACCCGTTGATCCTTCCATAAATCCAACAGGCAGAAACACAGCACTCATCACCAGTGTGATGGAAATGATGGCTCCGGTAATTTCATGCATCGCTGAAGTTGTTGCCGCCTTAGGCGGAAGATTATGGTTCTCCATTTTTGCGTGCACTGCTTCCACAACCACAATGGCATCGTCCACTACTATACCTATCGCCAGCACCAATGCAAACAATGTAAGCAGGTTAATGGAGAAGCCAAACAATCGCATAAAAAAGAATGTGCCGATAATCGCCACGGGCACAGCTATCGCAGGTATCAGAGTGGAACGGAAATCCTGTAGAAATAAGAACACCACAATAAATACAAGAATAAAGGCTTCAATCAAAGTATGAATTACCTGGCTGATAGACTGGTCAAGTGAGTCCTTGGTATTATAGAGAATCAGATATTTAACTCCTTTTGGAAAACTTTTGGAAGTTTTCTCCATCAGCTTTGCAATGGCAATCTGGATCTCATTACTGTTGGACCCGGATAGCTGAAAGGAAGCGATATTAATACCGGGCTTACCATTAGTGCGGGTATAGTTTCCATAGGTGTACGAACCAAACTCGATTTTTGCAACATCTTTCAGACGAAGCATTGAACCATCCGTGTTGGATCTGATAATGATATTCTCATAATCGAGGGGCTGACTTAATTTTCCTTTATACTTGATTACATATTCAAAAGCTTCACCACTGCTCTCCCCAAACTTTCCTGGCGCAGCTTCAAGATTTTTGTCCTGTATTGATGCAAGCACTTCGCGTGGAGAAAGATTGTAGGCTGCCATCTGCGCGGGATTCAGCCAGACACGCATGGAGTAATCCTTGCTACCACCAAATATCATTGCCTGACCTACACCCTGTATTCTTTTTATTTCAGGAATGATATTGATCTGCGCATAATTGGCCAGGAAAGTCTGATCATAGTTTTTTTCATCTTCAGCATACAGATCAACCACCATCAACAAACTGTTCTGTTGCTTGGAAGTTGTAATACCTGCCTGAACAACTTCTGCCGGTAACTGGCTGGTGGCCTGTGATACGCGATTTTGAACATTGACAGCGGCCTGATCGGGATTTGTACCGAGTTTAAAATAAATGGTAATAACAAGTGAACCATCATTGCTCGCAGTAGAGCTCATGTAGCTCATGTTTTCCACTCCGTTAATACTCTCTTCCAGCGATGGTGCCACTGAACGAAGTACTGTTTCCGCATTAGCCCCGGGATAAAATGCAGTTACCTGAACTGCCGGAGGTGCGATATCAGGAAAGCGTTCCAATGGAAGTTTGAAAAGCCCGAGCACTCCAAGCAGTACAAGGAGAATTGATATAACAGTTGCCAATACTGGCCTTTCGATGAATTTCTTGAACATGATCTTGTAATTAATAATCTAAAAAACTATTGTTGATGTTTGGGTCTCTTTCTTGTTTTCAGGGCAATAGGCTGCGTGATGAGCGGATAGCACAGCAGCATTGCCGCTGCTGAACTATCACTCATTCACATGGTTCGTCTGTTCAGCGAATTTTAAGCTGATTTCTTAAGATCAGGGTAAAGAAGGGAAACTTGGCAGGCCGATCCGTTGCTACCGCACTACTCAAACTGCAGACTGAAATACATCAGCCTTAACAGGATCTCATGCTTTGGTAAACGATCACACCTGGCAATTCATTTTTTCTTCTCAGCCATTGAGATCTGTATGCTGTTCTTTGGACTTTCAGGTTTAATCACCAGGTCGTCTGTTAAACTTTCAAGGCCATTGATCACAATCCTGTCTCCTGCTTTAACTCCTTCCTTTACAATATAGTCAGTACCGCTTTTGCCAATAACCTGCAGCGGTTGCTTGCTGACTTTATTACTATCACCTACAGCATACACGTAGATTTTATCCTGCACTTCTACTGTGGCAGACTGGGGAACAAGAATAGCGTTCAGATGTTCCGTTTGTAACCTGATTTTACCTGTGTTACCTGAGCGTAAAAGATTATTGCTGTTTGGAAATATTGCCCTCAGTGTGATTGCTCCGGTTGTCTTGTCAAATTTGCCATCAACCATATCAATTTTACCTGTTACCGGGTACACGGAATTATCAGGAAGAATTAAGGACACTGCAGGCAATTTTTTCAATTTATCATTAAGTGTATTGCCTGCGTATTGTGATTTGAAGTTTATGAAATCTGTTTCACCAAGTGAAAAATAAGCATACACTTCATGCACATCAGAAAGACTTGTCAAAGGCTCAATATCCGTTGGGGCAACCAGGCTACCTTGTTTTTTTGGAAGCCTTCCTATATATCCACTTACCGGTGCTGTTACATTGGTATAGCCAAGTTTGATCTTAGCCGATGCAACAACTGCTTTTGCCTGCTCAACATTTGCTGCGGCAGCATTGTATGCAGATTTAGCAACTTTCAACTGATAGTCTGAAACGATCTTGTTTTCAACAAGTGGCGTCAGTTTTTCTACTTCCAGATCAGTATTATTTAATGCAGCTTCTGCTGATTTCAGGCTGGCAACCGCATTGTTTAACTGTTCCCTGAAAGGTTGTTCATTAATTTTGAACAGGGGTTGACCTGCCTTCACAAAGGCGCCTTCATCGACATACACTTTGTCAAGAAAACCATCAACCTGAGGTCTGATTTCTATGTCTATCTTCCCCTGGAGAGAGGCAGTATAATCGTGTCCGGTTGTTGCAGGTGCGGCATTGATTGTTATCACTTCAGCGGATGGAGGCCCTGAAGGAGCTGGTTGCTTATTTTCTGCACATGCCGCAAGTAACAGGATAAAGCTAAAAATGGATAATGTTCTCATGACTTGATAACTTAATTAAATGATTTAACAGTGTTAAAAATGTGGTCCAAAAAAAACGGTATTTCAACCGGCTCGTTAATCGTTAGTAGGATCTGCGTATGTTATTACGCGATGATGGCTTTCGTGATGCCTCTTATTGCATCCTGTAAAATTCTGCGGTTTAAGCGGTCCGAGGTTCCGCGGTTTGTGAGGTTAATGGATATCAATCCGTGAACAATAGACCAATAGGTGTAATACCAACGACAAATTTCAGATTCCTGTTCTTCAATTCCTTCAACACCTTGAGTAAGCTTGCTTATTAAATCGTTTACAAGATTGGTGGGACCTGCTATTTCGGGGCCTTTTTGCTGCATGCAGCAATTCATAGACACGCCAAACATCAGTTGATAAAGTTCCTTCTCGGCAAATGCAAAATTCCAATAAGCCATCCAGACAGCCTCCAGTTTATCTTCTGTACTTTCAACTTTGTCACTGGCTTCCTGCATTTTCCGGGTCAGCAAGATGAATCCCTTTCTGTTCAGTTCCTCGAGTATCGCTTCCTTATTGGCAAAATACTCATAGATGATCGGTGCAGTATATTCAATTTCCTCAGCAATCTTTCGCATACTCAATGCCTGCCATCCTTCATTTTTGACAATTTTGAAGGCAGCCTCCAGGATGTTCGCCCTGGTTTCATCTTTCAATCGCAATATCCTATCCTTGCTTGCCATTGTATTTTACATGTGTAAATAATCTAACACCGTTAGGTAAAGGTAATATCAAAAGAGATCCATCACCAAATTTATTTTGAAGTTTTTTAGAATTTTAGATTTTTATAACATTCTGGCTGGCCGAAGAGTCCATTTAGAAGAGACTCTTATTTGTCGGTCACCTCTCTTTCATACATTCCCATCAACGTTCCTTTTGCAAGGATATGATCTTTCATAGCCTTTTTCAACATATTTTTCCTGGAACCAGGCTCAAGATCAAGCTCAGTGTCCAATGCAAACACATGAAATTTGTATCTATGGGAACCTTCCGGCGGGCAGGGCGCATGGTATCCTGTCATTTCGCCTGAATTGCTTCCACTGATACCGGGATTTGAATTTTCCGGAATTACAGATGCGGGTGAAATATTCCACACGAGCCAGTGGTCGTAAGTACCACGGGGCGCATCCGGATCTTCAACAATAAGGGCGAGACTTTGTGTGCCCTGAGGAATTTCTTTGATTGACAAAGGTGGATTAACTGCTTCACCGTCACAGGTATATTTCATTGGAATTCGTGATCCGTTCTTGAAAGCAGGACTGGTTATTTCAAGTCTGGCTGTTAATGTAGCTGACATGGTAATATTTTAAATAGTGGATAAATGGATAAATTGATACGGATATTGATGCTATTAAAAAAAGTGGACCAAACTGCGCAACCTCATTTCCGGCAAAATCCTAAGGACGATATTTGACAGACAAGTTACCTTCAGTTGTCAGGCACATCTTCATGAAACAGGAATATTGGCAGTATATAAGCAATGGCAAACACGGGTCGTTTGCAGATTTTTATAAAGAATATTTTAAAAAATTTTACAATTACGGCCGGAAGTTCACAAACGAAACCACATTAATTGAAGATAGTATCCAGGAAGTGTTTCTTCTGATCTGGACTAAAAGAGATAAAATTGATGCTATCGCATTACCTAATGCATACTTCTTCTCAACGTTTAAGTATATACTCTTAGAAAAAATCAAATCGAATCATCGCAGCGAAGGATTCGCGGATAGGGAAATGGAACCTGATTTCACTATTGAGGAAGCCATCATTTCACAAGAAAAGGAGGCCGCGATCAATAACAAGCTGTTATCGGCAATGAATATGTTGACTCCAAGGCAAAAGCAGGTAATTTTTCTTCGCTTTTATGAAGGTCTCTCCTATGAAGAAGTTGCTGTTATTATGAATATAACTGTGAAAGCGACTTATAAAATTGTCGCAAGGAGTCTTCTTTCACTGAGAGAATCAATTAAAGTAATTCTCCTGCTCATCGCTAATTACAGATCTGATTGGTAGACGTTTTAGGCTTAGCCAAGAATTCAACCTGAGATCAGAAAATTTTTTTTTCAAAACGTGGGGTAAAAGTTACCACGTCCTCAACATACATATATACATAAGATGAACCAGGAAAAAGCGGACTATCGAAATTTTGCGGAAGTCGATTTTATAACTGACCCGGGATTTCAGGATTGGATACTTCGGCCATCAGTAAAAGGTGACGAGTTCTGGAAAAAATTTCAGGCAGATAATCCCGATAAGGAGTCTGACATTGTAAAAGCAAGGGCGTTACTTATGGATTTGCTTTTCAAAGAGGATTTACCAGATGATGCCATGGTTGATCGAAGATACCTGGAACACTTAGAACAAATTAAAACAGAGACTCAAAAGGCCGGGTTTACAACGAAGCGGAAATTTCTGTCGATTGCGACTAAAGTTGCTGCGGTATTAACCGGATTGCTGTTAGCGGGCTACCTTTTATTTGTCAGGACAAATGGTATTTCAGATTCATGGGCCACAGAATACGGAGAACAAAAAAAATTGTACCTGCCTGACAGCTCATATGTTGTTTTAAATAGTAAATCAAGCTTAACAATAAAAGATTGGGAGACAGATGGCCCCAGGGAGATATGGCTTAAGGGAGAAGCATATTTTGATGTCAGGCATATCAATACCGGCAAATCGGATTTAAAAAATCCACAGCATTTTATTGTGCACACTAAAGACCTGGATGTTGAAGTACTTGGGACCGCTTTTAATGTAAGGCAAAGACGTGAAAAAACGGAAGTGGTGCTACAAAGGGGGGCTATTGTTTTAAAAACAAAAGCATCAACGCTGCTTATGCATCCCGGGGATATCGTTATTTATGAAAGCAGCAATAACCGACTCAATAAATCGACAGCACTGCCTGGTGAGTATGTCAGGTGGCAGGAGAAAAAACTGATGCTGAATGAGCCCACCCTTCTGGAAATATGTAATTATCTGGAAGATAATTTCGGCAAACGGATACTTTTTGAGGATTCATCAATGAAATCAAAGAAAATAGAAGGCCCAATACTTATCAATAACCTGGAAGATGCGCTGTTTGTAATTTCCACGGTTCTCAATACAAAAATTGTGGAACAGGATAGTGTGCTGATAATCCGTCGCCGCTAACAATTCGTTTTTTATAATATAAAACAAAGCCAAATGATTGCTTCCTATTGGAAGAAGCTGCTCTCCACGCTGCTCCTTCTTGTTATGCTGTTGAATGTGACTGCACAGGACAAACCCAATATTCCCCTGCGGGATGCGCTAAAGAAAATTACCAAAGTTTACGGAACACAGTTTGTTTATGATCCCTCGCTCATAGATGGAAAAACGACAAATTATGATCTCCCTGAAAAAGCTTCTGTAAAACTGGAAGATGTTTTAAAGGCTATCTTATATCCAAACAACCTGGTTTTCTTATATGTGCGGGCAAATTATTTTACCATCACATCAAAGGAAAGGGTAGGATTAGCTATGGCATTAAGCCAGGATCAAAGAATGCCGGTTCAGAATGTGGAGACAAAAAATGTGGTTAATGCCAGTCAGGATTTATCTGTAACAGGAAAGGTTTCCGATTCTAAGGGAGAACCGGTTTCCGGTGTTACCGTTTCAGAAAAAGGTTCTGCGTCTTCGACTATGACCAGTGATGCCGGAATTTTTCGTATCAGCGTGAAAGATTCCACTGCTGTGCTTGTCTTTACATCTGTAGGGTATGAAAGTGCTGAGCTGCCGGTAAAGGGGCAGAATAATATTTCGATAACGCTTGTACAGTCAAATACAAATCTGGGAGAAGTTGTCGTGGTCGGTTATGGTACACAAAAACGGACAAGCCTTACGAGTGCGGTATCTGATATCAAAGGAGCTGAACTCACAAGACGACCGGTTTCCAATGCTCAGCAAGCTTTGCAGGGCCTTGCACCTGGTGTTACCGTGCTGGACGTGGGCGGCGCTCCGGGTCGTTCCAATGCAACCGTGCGTGTGAGGGGCGTCACGCCAATTGGCAACAATGAACCTCTGGTTATCATCGATGGAATCGAACAAAGGCTTATCGATGTTAACCCGGATGATATTGAATCGATGTCTATCTTAAAAGATGCATCATCCACGGCAATTTATGGATCAAGGGCTGCGAACGGAGTATTATTGATCACAACCAAACGAGCCAAGGCGGGTAAAGTAGCGGTTAACTACAATGGCTATTATGCTATTCAAAACGCTGTCAATAAACCCGAGATGATGGATCTTGAATCTTATATGCGATTACAGGTAGTTGCTTATAATAATGTAGGCGCCACGCTGCCAGCACGATTCACTGAACAATCCATCCAAACTTATCTCACGACAACGGATCGAGAAAAATATCCAATGCATAATACGTGGTTTGAAACCATCCTCGATCCCGCGCCACAACATAGTCATACTGTTGCCGTAAGTGGCGGCGGCGAAAATTTTCGTGGAAGGATGAGCGTTAGATATATGGACCAGGATGGGATTGCTCCCAACTACGACGCCCAGATCAGAGAATTCAGAGTTAACACTGATTTCAATGTAACCAAAACAATCAAAATAAGCGCAGACGCCAATTATCGTTATAATCATTCCAAAACTCCGATTGGAGATGTCTTTAACTGGATGTTGCATGGTTCGTTATGGGCGGTTCCGAAGTATGCTGACGGAACTTATGGTCTAAGCCAACAAGGGAACAATCCATTAATGTTCGCAGAAAAATCAGGGGAATCTAATTTCTTCACAGATTACCTGGTGGGTAATTTGAAAGGCGATTGGTTGATAACTAAAGGACTTAAATTTTCTTCACAGTTTGGAGCCAGGATTACGAGTGCGAGGCAGAAGAATTTTACCAACGCCTATACAAATACCGATAAGAATACGAATATTACAAAGACAGTAGCGATAAACAGCCTTACCGAGGCACGTCATTACATACGTGAATATACCTTCAATAATCTGCTTACTTATGAGAATACATTTGGCGCACATGATGTAAAGGGCCTGTTAGGATATTCGGAGATTGACAATGTGGCTGACACTTTAACGGCTTATCGGGAACGTTTTTATAATAATGATATTCAATCAATAGGTCAGGGTGCAAATGATGGCACCCGGAATAACAGCGGTAATGAAGCTATGTTTGGATTGCGATCTTTTTTTGGCCGCGTGAATTATGCCTTTGATGACAAGTATTTGTTTGAAGCCAATGCGCGTTATGATGGGTCTTCAAGGTTTACCGGTCAGAATCAATACAGCTTTTTCCCATCCTTTTCTGCCGGATGGAGAATCTCGCAGGAAAAATTCTGGAACAATCTGAGTAATGTAGTAAATGAATTTAAGATTCGTGGATCATGGGGCAAAACCGGCAATCAGACAGTAGGGTTATATAGTTATTTTGAGTCACTTAATCAAACCTCATACACTTTTGGTGGCTTACCAGTCACCGGATATCGCCCGGTGAATCTTGCCAACAAGAATATAACCTGGGAGACCACCGTTCAAACAAATTTCGGTTTTGACGCTCAGTTTCTAAATGGCAGATTTTCTGCATCTTTTGATTATTATAATAAACAAACCGAAGGTATCCTGCTTAATTTGCCCATACCAGCAGTAATCGGATTAAATGCTCCACCACAAAACGCGGGTATAGTTGAGAATAAAGGAATAGAAATTCTTGCTTCATACCGAAGCGACCGGTTGGCGAAGATCCGCCATGAGCTTTCAGCGAATTTTGCCATTAACAATAACAATGTTGCAAGCCTGGCTGGTACAGGCCCATATATCAGCGGATCTGATATTGATCCGAGATATATAATTGCAGAAGGTCTGCCCATCAATTCCCACTGGGGTTATAAAACGGCAGGGCTTTTTCAATCAGAAGATGAAATTTCAAAATATCCGACACTTGGTGCGAATGCAAAACCAGGTGACGTGAAATATGTTGATCTTAATGAAGACGGAAGGATTAACGCAAGCGATATGACTTTAATTGGCTATTCTTTTCCAAAATATACTTATGGAATGAATGCGTCCATCGGTTATGGAAACTTTGATCTCAATTTGTTCTTTCAGGGAGCAGCCGATGTAGATACGAGGCTTGCCGGCGCTTTGGCAGAACAGGGAAACCAGGAAGGATTTACACATAGCATTATTACCAATAATTACTGGACACCTGAAAACAGGAATGCGAGATTTCCAAGACCTACAAAACTTAGTCTGACAAATACTGCAACTTCCGACCGTTTGTTAATAGATGGCAGTTATCTCAGATTGAAAAATATTCAGTTAGTATATACATTGCCTTCGGTACTTACAAAACGCTGGTTCATGAGCCGTGCAAGCATATATATTTCCGGTACCAATCTTTTGACTATTTCCAAACTAAATGAATGGAACCTTGATCCTGAAACGCCGTCAGGCCGGGCTTCCTATTATCCACAAACATCATTGCTTACGTTTGGTGTGAACGTTCAATTCTAAATACTTTGTTATGCTTAAAAAGATAAATACATTATATTTTTCAGCTGTAATGGCATTATTGATCTGCATCCAGGGATGTCGCCGGGAGTTGCTGAATCCATTACCGAACGATCGTCTGTCGTCAGATCTTTTCTGGAAAACTGAAACAGATGCCCGCCTGGCGGCTAATTCAGTTTATCCATTCCTGGATGGAACAAGCATTTTTATAAGAGATGGCATTACCGATATCGGACACCGGAATACTTTGTTTGAAGTTGAAGCAATCGTAGAAAACGGCACTTATGATGCGCTGAACACGACCATTTCAACACAATGGACCGATGCCTACCTGGGAATCAGTGCTGCAAGTTATTTTCTGGCAAACGTTGATAAGGTGCAAAGTTCTACTCCTGGATTTATCAATCAGTTGAAGGGAGAAGTGAAAGCGCTGCGTGCTTACCTGTATATAAATTTAATTGGATTGTATGGTGATGTACCACTTGTGACTGCTCCTTTAACGATAGAAGAGGGAAAAAAAGTTGTCAGGGTTTCTAAAGAAGAAGTGTGGAATTTTATTGACGCAGAACTTACAGAGGCGGCCGGCTTTCTTCCATTGACGTATTCTGCTGCTGATAAAGGTAAGGTAACAAAAGGAGCGGCGTTGGCTCTCAAGGCAAGAGCTAATCTGTTCAGAGGCAGATACCAGCAAGCTTCGGAGAATGCAAAGCAGGTAATGGATCTTAATGTTTATTCGATATATCCTCAATATTCCAAATTGTTTTCCTATGCTGCTGAAAATAATAGTGAGATTATCCTTGATAAACAATATATCAAGGATACCTATGCGAATAACGTGTTTCAACTGATGGCACCTTACAGTCAAAAAACAAGTAACAATGCATATGTGCCCACAAAAGTGTTGGTGGATGCGTACCCCATGGCGAATGGCTTAGGCATAACAGATCCTGCTTCCGGGTTTAATCCTTTCGCTCCCTATCTTAACCGCGACCCCCGGCTAAGAGCAAGTGTCTATTTGCCAGGCGATGTTTTGCCAGATGGAAAAACTTTCAATTCGGTGCCGACAAGCGGCACTGCAGATGCGGTCGGAAATACTTATCTCGCTACCGGTACAGGTTTTACATTAAAAAAGTATATTAACAATGAGGACTATGCCAATCCTGCTAACTCGGGCATCAATATCATTTTAATCCGTTATCCGGAAGTGTTGTTAACATATGCAGAGGCGAAAATCGAATTAAACCAGATTGATCAGTCAGTACTGGCTGCAATAAACCTGGTGAGGCAACGGCCGGACGTAAACCTTCCTCCCCTTACAGGAAGTTATACCCAAAGTGCGCTACGCGAAATTGTTCGAAAAGAAAGGATGATCGAACTTGCTTTTGAAGGATTGCGGCTATTCGATATTCGTCGTTGGAGGATCGCGGAGAATGTATTGCCGGGCACCGTTTTGGGAATGACTTATGTTGATAACGGGCAATTAAAAACAATACAGGTGCAGGCATACCAAAAAATATTCGACAAAAACCGTCATTACCTCTGGCCCATTCCACAGAAAGAAAGAGAATTGAATACCGGACTGACACAAAATCCCGGATGGTAGAAATTAGATTTTATAAATAATCAGATACTATGAAAAGATTAATCACGAGTGCGTTGGCAAGTTTAGTAGTGTGCGCAACTTATTGCCAAAACAGGCCAAATGTAATAATAGTATTAACAGATGATATGGGTTATGCTGATATTGCCTGTTTTGGTAATCCATTGATAAAAACTCCTTTTCTCGACATGATGGCTTCGAAAGGATTGAAAGCAACGAATTATGTTGTAACAACCCCTGTTTGCACACCATCACGGGCATCATTATTAACCGGCCGTTATCCTACAAGGATGAATCTTCCAACTGCGATTGGACCGGGTGCAAAAAATGGATTGCCCATTGCAGAAATAACCATGGCAGAAATGTTAAAAGGCGCAGGTTATAAAACTTATATGATTGGGAAATGGCACCTTGGAGATAAAGATAGCAGCTTGCCCGTTTCGCAGGGCTTTGACTCTTACTTTGGTTTATTATATAGCCATGATTACCGAAAACCATATGTTAACACCGATTCAACATTAAAAATATTCAGGAATAAGATTCCTGTTATAAATAAACCAGCAGATTCCGCTTTAACAGGATTGTATACGGAAGAAGCTGTGAAGATTATCAATCAACAGAAAAAAAATCAGCCGTTCTTTTTATACCTCGCACATAATCTTCCCCACCTTCCTGTTGGATCTGCCGTTCGCAAATCGAAGTCAAAACATTCTGAGGGTGGCGAATATGGAGATATCATAGAAGATCTCGATGAAGGTCTTGCGTTGGTTTGGAAAGCTGTAGAACAGCAAGGCCTCGCAGACAACACAATCTTTATTTTTTCGAGTGATAACGGACCCTGGAACAATATGCCACCAAGAATGGAATCCGATGGCTTTACTACAAAATATCATACCGGGTTTGCAGGTATATTCCGTGGTTCAAAAGCAGAGACTTATGAAGGAGGGGTGAGAGTACCTTTCATTGCTTACTGGAAGAACAAAATTTTATCTAACGAAGTGTTGACTGCACCCTTTTCAAATCTGGATATGTTGCCAACAATTGCCAAATGGACCGGCACAAAACTTCCGGTTGGCAAACAACTTGATGGCGAATCGGTAGATGAATTGTTAACGCGTAGAAATGCCCCACGGGTTCATAAACCAATCTATTACCAATTGAATGGAACACCCGAAGTTGTAAAAGATCAGGAATGGAAACTTCGCCGGACCACTGTAGAAGGTAAACCCAGCATTGAATTATTCAATCTTTCCTGGGATCCCGCAGAACGGATAAATCTCTCAACGAAATATCCTGACATTGTGCACCGGCTTATTGAATTATTAAACAAATATCCGGACGGGGAAGGCTAGTATATCGATAAATATTGATCGATATACGATAATTTCCGAACTTTTCCTGAGTCATGATGGTATTCTGATGTTTTTCTCTTTGTTTTTTAGTTTTTTCACCAGGGTGGTGATATGTTTCTCCAAAGTGGGTTGTGTTTTTATACCATTGAGATATTTGAGAATGTCTTTTTTTCTGGCTTCTGTCAAAGCGGAAAACTGTTCTTCAAGTCTGGTTTTTTTCAGCGCTTCGTGTAGTAAGGGGGCACTGGATAGTGCTGTTCATAAGAGGTTAAATCCTGCTGAATGCTGAATGATGCCATACAGCCGGATATTAATTATCTGCTGACACGCCTACTAATACCTGCGGCCCGGCATAATTTAGGATAGGGATAAAAAAACACATTTTATGGACAAGTATACAACTGCAAAAGAGTCGACAACTAAATCTACCACGGTAGTAAAAACATTTCTCGATGCCATCAATGGCCAGGACTTTTCCAAAGCGCGGGAGTGTGTGTCTGATGACTTGAAATTCATAGGTGTTATGGGAAAGGTTGACGGGGCGGATGAATATTTTAATCAGATGAAAAAGATGAAATTAAAATATGATATCCGTAAAATATTTTCCAGTGAAGCGGATGTAGCAGTATTTTATGATATTAAGATGGGCGAAGAGACAATTCTGGCCGCGGGATGGTATGGGTTCAAAGACAATCTGATCAAATCGATTAATTTGGTATTTGATCCGCGGAAATTGTTACCGGTATGATTTGGGGTGGACCTCAAGGATTTGGGGTGGACCTCCGGGTCCGCCGGACAAAATTCGCTACCAAACAGCTTTGAGAATCAACGGATCAGAGATCCGTTGCACATTTTTATAGCTTCACCTGAACACCTCGTTTGCCGAGCCAGCCCCCAAGCAATACTATCAGCAAAGCGAAAACGGCAGACTTAATAAGACCGGAAATGCCGTGTGAAATTGCTTCGGGATAGGACAGGGAAAAAGCATGTAAGAACCCGTAAACAAAGTAAGGGAGTAAATAACAGGTCAACGTATTTGTGCCGGCCGGTTTGATGACATTAAACCAGGAATCTTTTTTATGAATGTCTGCAACCCAGTAAATAATGGCAGATGCCGCAAACGTGATAGCTATGCATATCAACACCCAGGATGGAGTTGCTTTGATCTTTGAGATGCCATTCAAAAACCGCAACGAAAATCCTGCAATCAAAAGAAAAACACTCAGTGTAGCAAGCAGCCAGATATAATGGTACTTATTGACTTTGTCGCGAAAGTTAATAAACAACATTGAACTGATCATACCCGCAGTTACAAAAGCTGGCATAGCACCTTCTCCAAAAGGAGATATCATTTTATTCAGAACTGATGTAACCGGCAAAAGTCTGGCGTGCGCGGCAATATTTAATCCGAGAAATAAAGCAAAAAAAAGGAGAACGTTGATTATCCTGTTACCAGAAAAAGTAAATATCAGCGAGCTTACGAGATATGCCCAGCCGATTAATCCCAATATGCCCCACCATGAAGTTGCGAAATGTTTTGTACCGTCGTCACCGCCCCGATAAAGGAATGACAAAGAGATAAGGATCAACCATCCGGTAAATTGCAAGCCCAGCCGAAGTTTGGTATTGATGGTTTCGGGATACTTGTTCCATATCAGAATGAAACAAAGACAACATAGGGGAAACCATAGCCAACGTGGAATGCCCATTACGGCCGCATTTATTGATTCTCCATTGACGAGGAAAACTCCCATAACGATTAATGCGAAAGAACGTAGTATGATGTGCAGAGCAATTTCCTTTTTGCTTTGTCCTTTTGATCTACGGCTGCCCACTGCGAAGGGCACGGACATGCCGACAATTACCAGGAAGGCCGGAAATACAACATCTGCAAGGCCCATTCCGTCGTCATTAGCCGCGGTGTGTTCGAGCCACAATGGAATTTCTTTAAGTGACCAGAGGTCATTTACAAAAATCATCAACAGCATGGTTAATGCACGAAGAATATCAATAGAAGATATTCTTGGAAGAGCAGTTGTTTGCATAAGGCTGACTGATGTTATTCTAATGTTGCTGGAAAGATAACCAAATTCGTGTCGCGGATCTCTTTATGCAATGTTGTATTTAAACAAAACCTGCTATACTATAGTTATTTAAAAAGTATCGATTTAATTAATTCGATTAAATCAACATCGATTAAATCAATATCTATTTAAACAATTCCGCATTTACAATTCCATTTGCTCCTGCAAGATAGTTGCCCGTAATTATTTTTTATAAGTTAGCAATGGCCGGCGAAGACCAGGATGCCAGGGCTTCCATCCGAAATGCCTGAAAAAAGGCATTTTCAAATGATGATTCCATGACCTTCCGGAAATATTACCGGTACCCGCTGTATGAATTTGATATTGGTTATGAGCCTCTGAAGCTGCGTTGGATAATGAACTGATTACAAACTCTGCAGTTGCTTCATTACTTGCTACTATGATTCCTTTTCTTGTGGCAAAAGCACACAAGTCGCCAATGCCCGTCAACAGATGCTTTTCCTTTAAAGAGTCGCCGATACAGATAAGTATATCAATTTCGTCATCACCGATCATTTTTAAAAGCTGACTATATCCGCCCAATGATTGCGCGGGCAAGGTTGTTACCGGAACAGTCAGTGTGCCCAGTAACACTTCGGCGGTACTATCATTTGCAATGATGTAATGGACCCGTAATTTTTCTCTGTTGAAGTATGACCATTCTATCAGGTTACTTCTATTGTCATCGTAACTGACGATGGCGATGCGTTTTTTTGAAAATTGTTTATTCAATCGCATAGGTATATTTTTTAGGGTTAGATCAACGGCAAAAGCCTGCGCTATTGGCAGGCAAGTATCGTTATCTGATTTTCAGTTGAAATTCTTAATCAACTATTTACAGGCAAGTATCATTAATGATTTCTCGGTTGACGTACGTCGTCAACAGTTGCGGGATTTAGCCTCCGGCAGATAGTGCAGACAAGATTTAAAGTACCCTGACCTGTTTTCCAGCTCCAAGTGCTTCCGCGACTAATCCCAGCTCATGATTGCCGGGAGCAGCAACTATTACCAACTCGATCGAGTGATCACCAATGATGTCATGAGTATCCATGACCATTTTTGCTTCAGGATAGAACTCTTTTACAAGATGGTTAGTCGCAGAATCTTTAGCGAGTATTTTTATTAAGCGAAATCCGTTTAAGGGATTGAAATCATTTGACAAATCTGGCATCGTTGAATTTCCACATTTGATCAGTCCTACATTTTTTATTGTTTCCATATCCTCTGTTTAACGTTATTCAACGGCACAAAAGTATGTCATTTTGTTTAATCGATTAAACAAGCCGCATGTTTTTAACCAACCCAATCTGTTAATTCCGGAAAAATCCAACATAAACAGCTGATATATAAGGTTAAACGATTAAATTTGAATCTACCACCATGGCAAATAGATGAATAAAAAGACTTCTCTCAAGGATATAGCGAAACACTGCGGGGTGTCTATTGCGCTGGTTTCTTATGTTATCAACAACAAAAAAGAGGGAAGGATCCGCAAAGAAGTTGCCGAAAAAATCAGGGAAACAGCTATTAAACTTAATTACCGGCCAAACGAAATTGCAAAAAGCTTAAAGACAAATAAAACATTTACTATTGGGTTAATCGTAGCGGATATTTCCAATCCGTTTTCATCGGGACTTGCACGGATTATTGAAGACGAGGCAAATAATCATGGGTACACAGTGATTTTTGGAAGTTCTGATGAGAATGCAACAAAGTCGTCTAAACTAATTGATACATTTCTTAACCGCCAGGTAGATGGACTGATTATTTCGCCTCCGGCTGGCTCAGAAATGCAAATCATCCAATTAAAAAAACAACAGGTTCCTTTTGTATTGCTGGATCGTTACTTTCCCGAAATTGAGACTGACCACGTTAGCCTCGATAATTATACAGCTGCCTACGAAGCTGTGAAACATTTGATAATGGGAGACCATAAGAAAATTGGTATGATCACTTACAAGACGCCACTTCATAATTTGCAGGAACGTGAAAGAGGGTATCGCAATGCCATTAAAGTTGCAAAAATCGGGTTTAGAAAAGAGTGGCTTCAGCAGGTTAGTATTAATAATGATCAAAAGGAAATTGAGCTGGCCGTCAAAAATCTGTTACTTCCCGGTGAAGCTGTTAATGCCATGCTGTTTGGTTCAAACAGGATTGCTGTTGCCGCTTTGAAATACATCAATTCAATTTCATTAAAGATTCCGGAAGACCTCTCGCTGATCAGTTTTGATGAAACGGAGATTTTTGATTTCTTTCATGCACCACTCACTTATGTTCGTCAGCCCCTGTTAGAATTGGGTCAGTTAGCCACGCGGATTCTGATCGATAATATTTCAAAAAAGAAAAGAACGCAACAGGTTTTTTTACCGGGCGAATTAGTTGTGAGGAAGTCGTCGCAATAATTGCTGCCCTCCTGCGAAGGAGGGCGGCGAGCGAAGCGAGCGGGCTTTGGCCTCCGTAGCTTTAGCGGAGGAGGGTGGTTGTTCTTTGGTCTTCGCAGGTTATTAGGATGCGGTTACCAAAGAACAACCACCCCATGCCTTCGGCATTTCCCCTCCTTCGCAGGATGGGAGCTTATTTTTCACAACAACGCTTATAGCTTTTCCCTGATCCGCAGGGACAGGGGTCATTTCGGAGAGGTAGGGTCTGGTAGCTGACTCCAGGATGTAACCCGTCTTTTAAAAGTCGGAACTCGAGTTTGTTTTCGGGCAGGTCTTCCCTTACCTCAGTAACAACCAGCCAGCCATGTCGATCGGCAATCATTAAAATATTTAATGCTTCTTCTTCTGTTTGCACATTCACAATCGCGGGTCGCACTTTGGTGCCAAGGTTGATATACTTAACCGGATTAAAAGTAGTGACAGAAATAGGTTGTCTGCCAATTGTACCGGGAACTATCTGAATCTCAGTTATAAAATTATTAAAGCTTAAAAACCCGGTATTTTTTCTTTTTGCAAAATATTCAAACATCGTTTTATACTCTTCGTCGGCAGAGTTCGTATTCACCTGCTTCTGCAATTCCTCAAATGCAGGCATCTGATATTTTTTCGCAATTTCATAATTCCAGGAAGTCTGCGCGTTCGAAAGTTTTTTCTTAAAGATTTCTTCAGTGTCTGTATCGTGCAGAATCGGTGCTAAGAAATCCTTCATCAGCTTTGAATACAATGCCGTATTATTCATATCAATTACCAGGTCTGTTGATTTGAAAGCCATATACAAATTTAATAAATCAAGCGGTAATAATCCCGCATCGAAATGTCACGACTCAGTAATTAAGCTTTTTCGCTTCATTCCGGTAAATCCACGTGGCCGCCGCAGTTACAACTATCATTAATACAAGAGAGGCAAATGTTGCCGTGGAAAATCCTGATACAAATGAATCACGGGCCTGGTATGCCAGATTGTTTGCAGCTTCAGGCGGCAGGTTTCTGGCGAGGGTTAATGCTTCTCCGAGTGTATTACCCGCTTTATCAAGTATATCTGAATCGACATTCCTGATTCCGGATAATTTCATATTGCCCCTGTATACTGCCGCTCCGATACTACCAAGTAATGCCACACCCATTGCCGAGCCAAAAGTTGTACTGGTTTCATACAACCCGGCTGCTGCACCAGCGCTTTCCGGCGCAACAGTAGACACAACTTTATCAACTCCCAATGTAACAACGATACTGCATCCTGCGGTCATTATTAATGTGACTGGTATTAGAAACCAAAGCCTGCTATCAATCTTCATTTGTGTAAGGATCATCAAGCCGGCGACCTGCAAACCAAGTCCTGCGACAATCGTTGCATTTCGCCCGAACCTGCGAGCCAGTAAGGGTGCACAAAAACAACTTAACATGCCGATAGCAGCTCCTGGGATAGTCCAGATGCCGGCTGTTAACGGATCGAATTCCAGTATCAGCTGCAGGAATTGAGCAATAAACAAGTAAAGACCTGCCCAGCAAAACAGTGATAAAAACAAGGCTACAAGCGTCACGTTGAACGAGGCTGAATGAAACAATTCCAGATCGATAAGCGGGTTTTTTATATTGGTCTGCCGGAAAATGAAAATCATCAAAACAGTAATACCTGTGGCTATTAATAAAATCGGCATGAAACCTACAGAAAGTCTTTCGCCCGTTTGTTTTACGGCATAAACAACCAGTAAAATTCCGCATAGTAATAGTAAAGCACTGGGGATGTCAAGCCGTCCTGCTTTTGGAGCGCGGTATTCTGGCAGGAATTTCGGTCCCAGGATCAGGAACAGTATCATTATCGGTACGGCAATTAGAAAAACAGATCCCCACCAGAAATTATCAAGCAAAACGCCTCCTAACCATGGTCCCAGCATAGTACCTGTTGAGAAACAGGCCGTCCAGATACCCATTGCCATACCTCGTTCCCTGTCGTTATGAAACATGTGCCGGATGAGAGAAACAGTAGAAGGCAATAACGTTGCGCCTGCTATTCCGAGCAATGCGCGGGCAGCAATGAGCATATCCGGACTTTGAGAAAAGGCGGCAAGAACAGAAGCAAATGCAAAGGCCACAGCTCCATAAAGCAATATTTTTTTGCGTCCGATGCGATCACCCAGCGTACCCATGGTTATTAGTAAACCACCTTCCAGAAAAGTAAAAATATCAGTGATCCAGAGTAATTGTGAACTGGTTGGTTTCAAAGCTGCTGAAATCACCGGTAAAACCAGGAATGTAACAGTCGAATCCATCGATACCAGTAGGGTAGGTAATGCTAAAACCGCGAGGCCGGTCCATTGTTTACGGGTCGCCTTATTACCCGGCATATTATTTTGATTTGAAGAATATTCCATAACCTCCCGATAATAATCCAACACAAACGTAAATGTAATGACACAATTGCAGGCTGTGTAGATTAGACAAATGAGGGGTGGAATCGGGACAGAAGGTTCAGGCTTTTTTCAATTTCAGGCCTTTTATGTGCACCTTCTCCAGGCTTTCATTCACCCGGAATTTTACGATTTTGGTTATGAGCGACAAGGGAAGCGGCTTATCTAATGGAAACTGAATTGCGCCTTTGGATGTTTTATAGGCTGCCAGTTCTTTTTTGAATACCTCAATTCCGGACGGAGCCGGATAAAAACCTATATGGTTCTGATAACCTGCAAAATGCACCAGGTTACCATGCAGCACAAAAGTGGGCATTGCATATTTAATGGCCTCAGTAGCTTTCGGCGCTGCTTTGCCGATCGTCGCTTGCATTTCCCTAAGCTTTTTTTGAACATCTTTTGGAAACCCGCTGATGTATTCATCAATAGTTTCGGGTTTTGAACCGCGCATCGAGCTAACCATAGTAGTTTGATTAAGTGCAATGAATAATGTAAATCTACTGCTCATTTCAAATAACAACCGTGTGTAAAAACGACAATTTGGGGGATAGAATGCGACATGTTGAGAGTTTTCCTGTTGTGAGTTAAGGGTATTCTTTTTTAAGCATGGACTTCCAGGTATAGTTAAATGTTTTAAATTGCCAGATTAATATGGCCGGGACTATTCTTCTTAATCTGAAAACAATCTTTATAAGGTTCCATTGGCTGCTTTTATTAACCGGCGGCAGCATCAGCGCACAATCATATATACTTTACCAGTTACCTGCAAATACCGGATATAGCTGGCAAAAATTAAATGATGAGATCAGACCGCTGAAAACGATAAAGCAGCTACAAACCGTCATTTTATCACGTGTGCCAGATTTCAAAGGTGAATGTATTGTAATAGTTGATCCGAAGGGAGCGCCCCCTTATCTGTGGATATTGAACGAAAACAAACAGGCGATTGAGTTCAGGGCTCCTATCATGGAAAAACCACCAGGTGAGTTAAAGAACCTCAAAGACCTGGGACCTGCTTACTTCAAGGACACATTAGTAGTATTGGATAGTGTACTGGTTGATATTACGCCGGCTGCTGATTTTAGTAATTATAATTACAAAAATCAGCAGTTTACCACTTCATTTCCAAAATCCAAAACAAAAAAAATATACAGGATACCTAATAACCAATATAAAAAACTGAACATCAAAGCTTCTATATTCCCGAAAGACACAAGGGAATTCATTGATGTAGAGCTCTATAATGAATTGTTACCCGACAAGCAGTACGGAAAATGCTATCTTTTTTTTCCTTCTGAAGCATTCAAGGCCGATTTATTAATGAAGGCCCGGTTCTTACGTGATAATGCAGGCTTTACGCTGCCGGATATTGTGGCGGTGGAGAGTATTGATCTGCAAAGACGGGGCACCATCTATTATAAATCACTTTATAACTGGCTGGCCAGAAATTTAACCAAAAAGTAATTCACGAATTCTCCAAACGACGATTGATAAGACGCTGGGATGTGATTAGGACATGTATTGAACCTAAGCCAGCTTATACCTGCGCATAGTATATGACCCAAGTGTTTTAACGGTCTATTTGAAGCCATATTTGCATGTTATACTGTGTTTTAAGTAATAAAACAATTGTAACTTCAGGTTACTGAATTTAATTATCTTCTTAAGTGCCGGACAAATCCAAGGCACCATCCTGCATCTAATCCCTGAGGAAACAGTGTAACTAAATGAGTATTACAGGCGGCTGCAAAACCTGCGCGTGGTGTGGGCTACTTAAATGGAATTGAAAAACAAACGCCTCTATGGGAATTATTTTATTATAAGGAGGAAGATATTGAACGAAATCCGGTTCCATTGATTCCTCCACCACCTCCATCGGGGAATGATGGCAATTATGTACCAAATGTTGAGCTGACAAAAGCAATATTCGGCCCGCTCTAAAATCAGTTATGCCTATGCTGACGGGGATGAAAAAGTAATCCTGGTGCAAACAAACAATACGCTGGAATTACATAATGATGCGGACAAGATTGTTGCTTTTGAATGACAGTCTTAAGACACAGGCAGCACTACAGCTAACTGCAAATGATCTTTATGGTTTTGCTGATGATGGCAACAAGATATATTATGTACGTGATAAATACCTTAGTGTATTTAATAACGATGTGGATCTGATCGATGTGTCCGACTTCGAATCCAGTATTAAGAAGTTGCAGTCGGTTCCTTCACTTACCCGAAAGTTATCTGCGGAAGAACGGTTGCGATATTCTGTACCGGAGTAGATTTTATTATCCCTTAATTATTCAATAAAAGCACGCATGAAAATTCCTAAAACTGATCTTCATTCGCATCCGTTTCTTAAGCCTTATGGGCACAGCTATTATGAAAACAATAATCCTGAAGATGCACGTTCAGGGGCTTCACCCTGGATGAAGGACCAAAACACCGGTGTCGATGATCTGCTTGAAAATGCTGCCGGTTTTGCACCTTACCGCCAGTCAGATTTTACTTCCTGCAAAGATGGCAATGTCAGGATGATTGTCAATTCATTTTATGCTGTGGAACAGGGATTTCTTGATACAAAAAGTGAGATACTCGATAAGGTCGCAGGAAAAACACTTGCCAATATTATCACTGAATTTGGAAAATCATGGATAGCAGAAATAAAATCTGATACTTATAACTACTACAATGATCTGCTGCGACAAATGAACTATGCAGATATTCTTCAGAATAAGGTGCCCTTGAATGGAGTTTCCAAATACCGGGTGATTCGAAGCGGAGACAAATTATTGGAAGAGTTGAAAACGGGTGACCTGATTGTAGTCAATTCTTTTGAAGGAGCGCAGGCGCTGTGCAATGGGAATGATCCGGCCGATCTGCTGCAATGGAATGGCATAGAAGATAGAATAGCTCAAATTAAAAATCACGCCTGCCGGCCATTCTTTGTAACTCTTGCACATCATTTTTATAATGGACTTTGTTCGCATAGTGAGAGTTTGTTTGATCTTAAAGAAATAATCAGGGGGCAGGAATTGGGTATGGGTACACTCAGGGAATGGACATCGGATGATGGCGTGGTTCATCCGCCGTTATGCGACCGGGAAATAACGCCTATCGGTTATAAAGTGATTGAACTTTTGTTAACCACTGATAATGGTCCTTCTGTATTGATTGATATAAAGCACATGTCAGAAAAGGCACGAAAAGAATTTTATGTGTACCGTAAAGAGATACATCCTGGATTGCCTGTTATCTACAGCCATGGAGCTACTCAGAAATATTATCCCTTCGAAATAAATCTTTCCGAAAATGATATCAGGGAAATTGTTTCTTCACGTGGCATGATCGGCATTGAAATTGACCAGCGGATATTAGGGTATAATCTTTCCAAAGGCCGCTTTACCAAGTGGTTCAAGAATATTTTCAAGAAGGATCAGAAACAGAATATGATGTGGGCTAAATGTTATTGGGATAACTTAATTCATATTGCGGAGGTGTCGTATGCAGCCGGGCTAAAAGAAAATCCATGGCAGTGCATTTCGATCGGTTCTGATTTTGACGGAATTATTAATCCTTTGAATGAGTTTCGAACTATAGATCGTCTTGATGATCTGTTGGTATCCCTGCAGGAGTATCTTCGGCTTTATTGGTCCGAACCAAATCCGGTTATTCCGGTTAATTGTGGTGGTGCACCGTCGGATGTGGTGTATTTGATCGGGTATAAAAATCTGGTAATGTTTACGCAGGAACATTTTAAATGATGTAATGTGCCCTGGATCTCCAGATTCGGGGGGCTTGTGGGGCGGATCTCCTGATCCGCTCAGGCATTCCCTGATAGTTCCAATAAAATACAACACCAAACAGCTTCGAAAATCAACGGATCTGGAGATCCATTGTACATTCTATTCTCTCAAACCCTTCAAATACTTGATACTTTGAGGAACCTGCACATTTGGGTTGCTGCTTTCGTCTTCGAAGAAATAATGTTTGATGCCGATCTTTTTTGCTTCTCTCAGGATACCTGGCAAATCGATCTGACCTGTTCCGAAAGGCACATCGTTTTCACCGGAAGTGAGACCGGTAAGATCTTTTTTAATGCCTTTGCGCATGTCTTTCAAATGCATGAGCTTCCAGCGGGGGCCATATTTCTTTAACAACGCTACGGGGTCGCCACCGCCAAACTGCACCCAGAATATATCCATTTCAAAAGAGACATATTCGGGATTCGTATTTGTGATAATATAATCCATCAGCGTTCCACCTTCATGAGGCTGAAATTCGTATCCATGAGTATGATAACAGAATGTGATGCCCTGTTCTTTCAGCACCTTGCCAGCAGCATTGAAATCTGCCACTGCTTTTTTCGCATCTTCAAAAGTAAGCACACCATCCTTATGCGGAATCCAGGCACACATTACAAATTTAGCACCCAGCAATTTGGCATTCATGGCAACCGAGTCCGGTGATCTCACCAGCTGTTCATAACCAGCACCAGTAGACGGAATACTAATACCTCTTTCATCACATAATTTTTTAAATTCGGCCGGTGTCATACGACCACCACCACCTTCCAGTTCTGTGAATCCCATCATTTTTATAGTGTCCAGCGTTTTCGCAACATCGATCGGAAAACTTTTTCGAAATGTATAACTCTGCACACCCAGAGCCGCAGTATACAAAGGTTTTCCTTTTTGCGCAAGACTGATGCTGACAGTGGAAATCATCATCAGGAATAAAACACTGAATTTTCTGGTCATAGTTAAATTTTTATATTTTCCCATTCTTTAATTCATCCACTGCATGATCAACTGCACGTGCGGTTAATGCCATATAAGTAAGTGTTGGATTTTGTGTTCCGGTAGACGTCATACATGCACCGTCTGTTACAAAAACATTTTTGCATAGATGCAGCTGGTTCCATTTGTTGAGCAATGATGTTTTGGGATCGTGACCCATTCGTACTCCGCCCATTTCATGTATATCTGAACCTGGTGGTGATTTTGTGTCTTCAGCTTTGATATTTATAAAGCCGGCTTTTTCAAACATTTCTTTCGTTTGTTCGATATAATCTGCAACCATCTTGTCATCATTTTCACTCCACTCGCAGGATATGATCAATTGTGGGATGTCATACTTGTCTTTTAATTCTTTGTGCAGCCGGACATGGTTTTTTTCCAAGGGTACACATTCACCCATCATCCAGCTGCTGAGGTGCCAGTTGCCTAATGGAGGATTCAATAAATTTTCGCGCAGCTGGTCGCCGGTCATTGAAGTATCCGGTTGAGATCCCCTGCCTCCGCCTATGCCGATCGCATAGCCCCGGAGGAAATCCATATCCTGTTTATGCAGATTTCTGAATCTTGGAACATAACTATTGCTGGGATTACGCCCATCTGTTTTTTTATCTTTGAAACCTTCAAACGAGGCACTGGCTTTACCTCGGTAATTGTGCCAGGAGATAAATTTGCCAAGTAAATTACTGTCGTTTCCAAGTCCGTTTGGAAACCGGTTTGATGTTGAATTCAGCAAAATCGCATTAGTGTTAAGTGCAGACGCATTTACAAAGATCACTGAAGCAAAATATTCAATAGTCTTTTTTGAGTTGCCATCGATGATCCGGACACCTGTTGCTTTCCCTTTCTTTTCATCGTAGATAATGGAATGAACAACGGAGTGCGGCCGGATTGTAAGTTTGCCTGTCTTCATCGCCCACGGCAAAGTACTTGCATTACTGCTGAAGTAACCACCATAAACACAACCCCTGTTACACATGGTTTGGTTCTGGCATTTAACTCTGCCCTGCTGCGTATGGATGGGTTGAGGATCAGTGAGATGTGCACATCTGGCCTGTATGAGGTGACGATCCTTAAAATTTTTTGACAAACTTTCTTTAAAATAACTTTCTATCACACTCATTTCGAAACCAGGCTGAACAATGCTGTCGGGCAATTCCGGTAAACCATCTTTGTTGCCAGCTATGCCTGCAAATTTTTCAACATGATCATACCACGGTTCAAGATCCTTATATCGAATTGGCCAGTCTACGGCAAATCCATCACGTGATGGTCCGCTAAAATCAAAATCACTCCATCTTTGCGTTTGCCTTGCCCACATCAAAGATTTGCCGCCCATATGATAACCGCGCACCCAACGAAATGGCTTCTCCTGAACGAACGGTTGCTCGTCGTCTTTCAATGCAAATGGCAGAGTTTCTTCGCGGAGAATTCTTGCTCCCTGGTAATCTTTTCTTTTCTCAATGGGAACCGTACCCCTGTATTTAAAATCCCACGGCGGTTTTGAGGCGGTAGTATAATCTGATGCATGTTTGATCTCTCGCCCTCTTTCAAGAATAAGCGTTTTCAGGCCCTTGTCGCATAATTCTTTTGCTGCCCATCCACCACTGGCACCAGAGCCGATTACAATAGCTTCAAAAGTTCTTGCTTGTAGTGATTCGTCTAAATCTCCGGGCATGATCTCAGGATTTAATATTAACGGAACCGTAATAATGTCCAGGTGCAATTTTATAACCCAGGTAGTCGACCATCACTTTTTGAGAAGTAGTGAAGCCGCGAATGGTCTCTGATTTTACCAGGGCATAAAAATCTTTTTCCTCTTTTATTGAAGAAGCAGACAACTTTGAAAGTAATGTCTCACCTTGTTGTTGTGTGCAGGATGTAAATGGTTTATTGAAAAGTTTTTTCGATTCGGCATTTAATGCATTCAATTGCTTCTTTATATTATCCTGAACCGGTTTTTCATAACAATCATCAAATAGTTGTTGTAAAAATTTATCTACGCCCACTGACAATGCTCCAACAGCATTACCGGCAGGAATAATAATGTCGGTGACTTTTGCCAACAGCTCCTGATCTTCAATAGAAAAACCTGATTGATGCGTTTTCTTATCGCTTATGCCGCAAGAGGCCATCCAGAGCGGTAGGGTGATTAGTCCACCTGAAGCTACGCCAAGTGTTTTAATAGCAGTTCGTCGGTTCATATAGCAAGCTTGATAATGAAAATAGCGGTTTTCAATTCCCTATGAATATAAGAACAATAATTAAATGTGGCTAAGATAGTTGTGTAAGAAGAAATTATGAAAGCAATGTATGCTGGCTTGCTGTATTGATATTTCTCCACACCTGGTTAATGACGGTATTTGTTTGTGCAGCTTCCATGCCGCAATAGGGATATAATTCGTTAACCAGCATTCTTGCCTGATGTGCAAGCTCCAGGCTTGTGACATTAACGGAATTTAATTCGGATGTCGTTAAGGCAGCACAGGAAATATGTGTCGACCAGGACCTGTCAATTTCCGTGTAAAATTTATTTCTGAGTAAACGGATCTTGCTTTTTCCGGTATTAAGCAATTCCAGGGCGAAAGCTTTTTTTACATCCGACCCGGGTCTTATAGTTTGTTTGTTGGCAATAATGTTACCCGCGAGATCAAAGAAATAATTGCACATTCCAGACATTGTTACCGCAATTGTTGCTTCAGCAAACTGCAAAAACGGATACCGGTAAACAGGGTCTGGAAGATAAACATGCAGGGGATCGATCAGAAATGTTCTGTCGGCCGGAACTTTTAGATCTTTAACAGAGAATGAATAACCAGAGGTAGCGTTTAGGCCGAGGTAGTTCCAGTCTGGAGATAACGTTACTTCCTCCTTACTGAAGATGAATGAATGAATTTCCCCTGAGTTTTCGATTATACAGTTGGCTGTAAAATGTGTGGCATGGGCAGCACCACTTGCATATGGCCAGGTTCCGTTTATTTCAAATCCGCCTTCGATGGCTTTTGCAATGCCATTTGGCTTTCCGCTTCCGGCCAGGCAGACCGATTGATCAGTGAAAACCCGGCGTGCCAGATCTTCTTTAAAGTACCCTGCAAACATCGCTGCACCGGCACAAAGGGTAACGACCCATCCAACGCTTCCGTCAACATAGGATATGTTCTCTTCTAACCTTATGGCTTCAGGTAACGATAAGTTAAGTCCACCGTATTTGTTTGGAACAAATAAATGAAACCATCGGCTATCATAAATTATCTGGAGTTGCCCTGGTGTTAGTTTTCCATTTTTTTCCGCGACAAACATATCGTTTCGCAGCGCGCCTGAGCCTTCTATTGGGATTTCCGGATTAGGATAATTCATTTCGTCGATTTACAATTTTTTTCCAGATAAAATAACCCTGCACTGCTACAACAAAGAGGAAAATGGTCAGTAAAGCATAAAGGGCTAATCCTTTATAAAACAACAACGGGATGGCCATTGCATTTGAGATATTTAATAAGATCCAGTTTTCGATTTTACGTCTTGCAAGCAGCCACATACCTGCCCATGCAGTTGCAGATACCAATGCATCCCAATGTGGAACGGTGGAAGGCGTATAATATCTGAGCATGATGTATAACAACAGGTATCCTGCAACCACCATGGTAATCACGGTTTTCCATTCGGACCTGTTGCTGTAACTGATCTCAACCGGTGGAAGATGTTTCTTCTTTATCCAGTACCACCAGCCATAGATGCTCATAACAATGTAATAAAGACTCAGAATACATTCGCCGTAGAGGCCCGCCTCCCACAGTAAGAAAATCGAAATGGCCGAAGCTGCAATTCCGGTAGGGTACAAAGCAATTTTATTGTTTCGTGCGAGGATCACCTCGGCTACTCCTAAAATTAATCCCAGCCACTGCAGCCAAAATATCTCCCTGAACTGATCTGCGAGCAATTGCCCCCACTCTTGAAAATCCATACCTAAAATTTTTTCCCTCCGCCGGCATTACCCGGATCAGGTGTATGAAAGCAGATTACCAAAGCGGTTCTCTTTCATTGGGTATATTCTCAGCCCGTAAAGGCACCCCGTTATCAGAATGCAAATATAAAGCAATGATCTGGTGTTTGATAACAAACAGACGGCTGTTATTTGGTCAGTCTGCCATCCACATGGCGCATTTGACCAAATACAGCATTAAAATGCCCCAAACCGATTATTTTTTATAATTTTCTTAAAAATTTCTAACCGTAATGATAAAAAACTGGAAAAGCCTGTTTTTGAAGTCTGAGGAATCTGCCGAAAAAGTGAAAACAACAACAGAACCATTATCATTTCCCGTGAATAAACCATTGGATTCTTTCCCTGTCGCTGAGTCATATCCTGAAAAAACAACTTTTGATCCTGTTGTTAATGAAGTGATCCAGGTTTATGAAAGTGGGCTCGACTCCATTAATATGCCGGGCTATGATTTTTACGAATTTTATAAAACGATTGCCAGCACAGGAGTGGCAAATGAACAAACTTATAAGATGGCGTACCAGATGGCCAAGTCTCTTGACAAAACCATTACTCCTGAAAAGCTGACGAAAGATGCTGAATTTTATGTAAGTAAAATTAGTGAAGTGCACGGGCAGTATGTTTCCCAGGGACAGCAAAAGCTGAATTCATTGCAACAGGAAAAGAGTACTGAAAAAACAAAGCTAATGACTGAAGTTGACCAGGCTTCAATTCGTATAGCACACCTTAAGGTTGAATTACAGAAGCTGGAATCAGAAGTGAACTCTAAAAAAACGCTTCTAGCAAAAATTGATGAGACCTATTATCCTAAGGAGAAATCAATAAAAGAAAAGCTAAATGCAAATGATCTTGCGCGTAAAACAAGCGTAGATAAATTAAGCTCAATTAAAGAAGGCATACTTCGCTATATCAAGATTTAATATTTATTTCCGATTGATTTATTTCCGATTAATTTAATTTTTAAACCTTAAAAATGGCCGTAGAATCAAATAAAGTTCTTGAGCTTCCCATCCTCAGGCATTTTGAAAAAAATGAAATTACTTTTAATCCTAAAAACTGGCGCAAGGGCGAAAAAGGAATAGGAGCAATCGTGGGGCTTGTATTGGTTGGTACAGTTGCCTGGGGCCTGTACAGTTTTATACTGCCGATAGTTTTTACCTGGATTGGACAGGTGTTGGGAGCTATTGCTGCAGCTGTTTTAGTGATTGCGTTTTTTATTTTGTTGCCCGTGATCCTTAAAGCCTTAAAGCGGCTGGCCAGGTTCCTGCATAAACTCCTCATCAAATACGATCCTTTTGGAGAGCTCGAAGAACAGAAACAAAAAATGCAACAGAACCGCGTAGAGTTCAAGCAGGCAAAAGCAAAGATTAAAGCCATAAAATCAAACATGGAGCAGGAGTCTATCAAAGCTGAAAAAGAATCTAAGGAGTACCAGGAAAAGGTGCTTACACTGCAGGCAAGGGCCGAATCTACCAAAAATAAAATGCAGGAAATTGAACAAAAAGTTGGTGAGACGGCTGCCAAAGATTCTGATGAATACGTTGAGCTGCAAACAGGAATCATGAAAACGCTCAGTGAAGCACAAAGGGTTGGTCATCTTTTGAATCAAAGCACCGGGTTGGTTAGAAAGTATGGTAGCCGCGCACATGTTATCGGTAAGCTGGACCGTAAATTAAACATGGTTGACACAGCTATGGAGATAAAAATTGCAGATTTTGAAGTAAGTATCGACATGCTGAAAAAAGAATATGCTTTTGCCGAGGCCGCCAAACAAGCGACCGAACAGGCCAAATCTGCTATGTTGTTTACAAAAGGTTGGGAACTGGAATATGCCTTGGATGTTGTTACCAATACGATTGCACTCGATCTTGCTACAACCAAGGAGAACCTGCTTGACCTCGATACGCTGACAAGTCAGTACTCTTTGGACAGCGATGAATTATATACAAAACTTGACACGCTGGCAGACCAGATAAAGACGGATAAATATGTTGTACCCGAATCGAAGAAATACGCAAATCCTAATTACAAGCTTTCCCCTGAAGACAAACAGGAAAGCAAAGGATTTGGAGATATTTTCAATTAAATAATAATTTAACCCTGTATAAAATGAAATGGTCAAACCTTACCTTTTTTTCCAAAGCAATTATTACAATTTGTGTTGCCGGAGCCGTTGGTGCAGCAGTGTATTTTTTATCTCCCGGATTAAGGGTTGATGAATCCAAGGCGTTGGAAAAACTTGAGGTAACCGATAAAGATGTAAATAATATCACCACTTCAAAGGAACTTCCATTACCTACCGAAGAAGCTTCATCTGAAGTTTCATCAAAAGCTGTGGTAAGAATAGCAGGTTATGCCTGGAATGCTCAATCGGGTATCATCGTCGCAAATGGTGGAAGCAAAACAACGAAGGGTTCGTTAATGGAACAGAACGGCGTGAACCTTGAAATAATCAGGCAGGATCTTTTTTCAGAGCTTCGTAATCTTCAAATGAAGTTCATTGAAGAATTTGACAAAGGAAATGTAACTACAAAAGAAGGTGCGGCGGGCATTATGATCATGGGTGATGGTGTTCCTTTTTATATCAGTTCCGTGCAACAGGCATTGGATGATAAATATGGTGCGGGCAAATATCAGATCCAGGCGATGGGCGCTATCGGGCTGAGTTATGGCGAAGACAAACTGATCGGGCCACCGAGCTGGAAAATGAACCCCCAGTCAATGAAGGGTTCGCTTGTATCTGCAGTTATCGGCGATGGTGACTGGGTAACAACAGTGAACTATGCTTTTGCAAATGGATTGAAAGTGAATCCCGATCCTGCAACTTATGATGCCGAAGCTGTCAATTTTATTGCTTCTGCAAATGACGATTATATAGAATCCGCTAAAGAGCTTATTAAGTCACAGAATGCCGGTTGGACTGTGCCATTGAAGGAAGTGAAAAATGGTAAGCTGACAGGAAAAAGTATCAATAAAAAAGTTGACGGTTGCGCTACCTGGACACCCGGTGATAAAATGGTATTTGATGCATTAAGTGGGTATACTGACGTAGTTTCAACCAAAGAATTTAATAACCAGATGGCCACTACCGTTATATTTTTGAAACAGTGGGCAGATGGAAATAAGCAAACGCTAAGCAATATATTGAAGGCTTCTTATATGGCTTCGAATCAGATGAAGCAATATGACACCTGGAGAAAGAAAGCTTCTGAAACTGCAGCTAAAGCATTCAATATGGAAAATGCTGAATACTGGTATAATATGTTTAAGGGGCAAAAAGGCGAAAAGGGCGGCATCTCTTACAATATGGGTGGCTCAAGGGTTTTCAACCTGGCAGATGCGAATCAATATTATGGAATTACTGATGGAACCAATCGTTACAAAGCTGTTTACGATCAGGTATCGCGTTATCTGAAAGAGTTAAACCCCGCTGGGTTCAACCAAAATGTAAAACGTGTTGTGCCATACGAAGAAGCGGTTAATCTTACTTACCTGAAGCAGGTTCAGAATATCGACGCTGGCGCTGCTTATGAAGCGGATTATTCAAAAAAAGCTACGAGCGTTGTTGCATCCGGCGAATGGCGGATCAATTTCGATGTTGGCAGGGCCTCCGTTCGTCCTGAAGGAAAAGATGTGCTGGAACAAATATATAATCTCCTGATACAGGCTGAAGATTCAAAGCTTGAGTTGGTTGGACATACCGACAATACAGGTACACAGGAAAACAATTATTCTTTATCAACTGCCCGCGCAGAAGCAGTTAAAAGTTACCTGATACAAAAAGGAATTCCAGCAAGCCGGTTTCAGAAAGTTGATGGTAAAGGCCAG